>JAEEGG010003863.1_pt1 | contig 36989 bp, 32 predicted proteins | sample 9134161 | NCBI WGS metagenome assembly JAEEGG01 (sample SAMN16246543, study PRJNA631951) | gut metagenome | biome: gut microbiome; feature: rumen; material: CR-attached | host: Bos | place: Iran: Karaj | collected 2018-10
CTCGTCGGCGAGCAGGCCGGAGCTCACTTCCGTACGCGGATGCAGTAGGGAAGGGGTGAAGAGGCTGTAGCCGCGGCGCGGGTCGGGGGCGGCCCAGACGAGGCGCCCGAGCTGCGCCCAGCACAGCGCCGCGGCGCACATAGGGCAGGGCTCCACGGTGACGTAGAGGGTGCATTCGTCCAGGTATTTCCCGCCCAGGGCTTCGGTGGCGGCGGTGAGTGCGATCATCTCGGCGTGGGCGGTGGGGTCGTGCAGACGTTCGGTCATATTGTGCCCGCGGGCGATGACGCGCCCCCGGCACACGACGACGGCGCCGATGGGCACCTCGTCCTCCTCGCCGGCGGCGCGGGCTTCCCGCAGGGCCTCCCGCATATATTTCTCGTCGAGGTCCGTCATGCCAGTTTTGCAAGAATGTCGTTCCAGACCGTCATACGCTCGGTCTCGTTGAGGATCTCGTGGCGCATACCGGGATAGATCTTCAGGTCCACCTGCTTGTAGCCGACTTTCCGCATGCTTTCCACGGCCTTTTCCAGCGCCTCGTCGGAAATGCGGCAGGGATCCTCACCGCCGGAGATGAAGTGCACCGGCAGCTCCGGTTTGGAGACCTTCCATCCCTTGGCGCCGTAGCAGTCTTTCATCACGCCGAGCAGGGCGGAGAAGCCGTTGGCGGTGAAGCAGTACTGGCAGAGCGGATCTGCCTGGTAGGCCTTGAGCGTCTCGGGATCCGAGCAGACCCAGGCGGCCGGGCCCTCGTCGGCGAAGGGTTTGTTGTAGGCGCCGAAGGACATCAACTGCAGGGAGCGCGGGCGGTAGTGCCCGCCGCGCAGCGCGCCCGTGAGGTCGGCGATGGCCTTGCCCACGGCCTTGGCGGGATTGTCAGAAGGGCAGCCGCAGACAAACAGGCGGTCGATGCGGTCGTCGTAGCGCTTCGCGAAACTGCGCACCACCATCGAGCCCATACTGTGGCCGAACAGGGTGTAATCCAGTCCCGGCCACTGCTCCCGCGCCCAGTCGCACACCACGCGCACGTCCTCCACCATCGCCTGCCAGCCTCCGTCGTAGAAGTAGCCGAGGTCTTCGGGGGACTTGACCGAGGCGCCGTGGCCGCGATGGTCGTGGATGACGCAGGCGTAGCCGTGCTCCGTCAGCCATTCCATAAAGGAGATATAGCGCTCCTTGTGCTCGCACATCCCGTGTACGAGTTGCACGACGCCCCGGGGTGCGCCTTCCGGGACGCTCACGAGCATCGCCAGCTGCAGATCGTCGGCCGATGCGGGCAGGGTCATTTCTTTCATCATATGTGCGAAGATACGCATTTTCCGCGAGAAAACGGCAAGGCCGCTCCCGGGAGGAAGCGGCCCTGCAAAGGGAAAGCCGGTCGGCTCTTATTTCTTGAAGTAAGGCAGGTCGCCCTTGGCCCAGTTGGTGCCGGACTCCCAGCCGGGGTTCTGCTCCAGGACGCCTTCGGACAGGGTCACCTGGTCCTCGGGGATCTTGAAGAAGCCGCCGCCGGTGGCTTTGTAACGGTCAATGAACGGAACGGTCCAGGCGAACTCGCCCTCGTACTTCTCGTTCAGGACCTTGTTGCCGGCCTGGTTCTCCTGGATCTCCTCGACGTCGCCCCAGCGGCGCAGGTCGTTCCAGCGGATGGCCTCGAAGCAGAGCTCGTAGCGGCGCTCCTTCTTGAGGGCCTCCAGACTGTAGGTCACGTCGGGCAGGCCGGCGCGGGCGCGCACGGCGTTGAGGCCGCTCTTGCCATTGTACACCGTCTCGCCGTTGGTGAGTTCGGAGTGCATAAGCAGGACGTCGGCGAAGCGGAGCCACACCAGGGACTGGGTCAGGCCGGTCTGGCGGTTGTTCTCACTGCCATAGTATTTTCCGTAGCTGAGGTATCTGGCGGAGTGGTCCTCGTTCCAGGCTTCGCAGCCGATGTATTTCTTCGCGAGGAGGTTGGTGTTCTCCACCTCTTTGGCCTTGTCTCCGGGGTAGTTGGGGATCTCGACGAGGCGGTCGCAGATGGAGCCTGTGCGACGGTAGTCGCCCGCGTAGTCCGGATCCTCGGCCCAGTCGGTCCACAGCTTCTCGCAGACGGGACCGTTGGAGTAGCCCTGCACGGAGAACGGGAAGGCGGCTTCCGTCGTCTTGCGGAGGCCGTAGAACTCCACGATGCGGTTGTGGCGGATCGTATTCTCGTCGTAGCTGGCCTTGTTGCCCATCTTGACGGCGAACATACTCTCGACGTTCTCGTCACCCACCCAGTTCAGGTCGTTCTCCAGCGAATACGCATAGTCCGGCTTGGTGTACGGATTCGTGTAGGGCCAGAGGTTGCGCTGGTCGCTCACGAGGGCGTGGCCGCTGTTCTTGATGCAGTCGTCGAGCCAGGCGGCGACCTGGGACTTGGAGATGGAACCGCCTTCCGCGAGCGGAAGTTCGGACTTGCCGTAGAAGCCGGTGTAGAACAGCCACACGCGGGCCATCATACCTTCAGCCACCCACTTGGAGGCGCGGCCGATGCCGCACTCGGGATACTTTGTGTTGGGCGCGATCTCGATGGCGGCCTTGAGGTCGGAAGCGATCCGGGCATAGACCTCGTCGGGCGTATTGCGCGGGAGGACTTCATTGTGCTCGGCGGTGGTGGTCATCACGGGAACGCCGTTGAAGATCTGGGCCAGGTTGAAATAATACCAGGCGCGCAGGAAGTAGGTCTCGCAGAGCAGCTGGTTCTTCTTGTCGGGAGAGCTCCAGACGGTGATGTCGTCCATATGCTCCAACGCGTAGTTGGCGCGGAAAATGCCGCGGTAGCGCTGTTTCCAGACCGGCACCATCCAGTTGGTGTAGGAGTTCAGCAGACGGTCGACGCCCTGGGCGCCGATGTTGCTCTGGCTTCCGCCGCCCAGGCGGTCGTCGGAAGCGATGTCGAAAATGAAGAACGGGTCTTCCTCAGGATCGGCGAGGTTGCTGTTCATCACGACGTAGATGCCGTTCACCATCTGGATGGCGTCCGTCTCGTTGACCGGGAAGTTGGAGGTGTCCTTCTGGGTCAGGTTGACCGTGTCAAGGAAGCTGTCGCAACCCCCGAACATAAGCAGGCACAAAGCGCTTGCTAAAATATAATAGAGTGTCTTTTTCATTGCTTTCAGGGATTAAAAGGTGACGTTCACGCCGATCCGCCAGGAACGGGCAGAAGGATAATAACCGTTGTCGATGCCGGACGCCCAGCTGGTGCCGTTGCCGAAACCGACTTCCGGATCCATTCCGGAGTAACCGGTGAAGGTGAACATATTGGAAGCGTTCACGAACAGGCGGCAGCGGCTCACGGGCAGGTTCTTGACAAGACGCTTGAAGTCATAGCCGACCGTGATGTCGGTGATCTTGAAGAAGTCGGCATCCTCGAGCCACACGCGGGAGAGCTCGGACATATTGACGTGCTTGCCGTGGGTGAAGCGCGGGTAGTGGTTGGTGCTGCCCTCGCCGTTCCAGTACTTGGTGTACACGTCGGTGGTGTAGTTGTCGTCCGGGTGGTCGGAGAACTGGCGGTAGCTCTTGGCAACCTGCTGGCCGAAGGCGCCGTGACCGCTGAGCGAGAAGTCGAATCCCTTGTAGGCGAGGTTGATGGACAGGCCCACGGTGAAATCCGGGTTCGGGTCGCCGATCATGGTCTTGTCGGACTCGTCGATCTTGCCGTCGCCGTTGCGGTCCACGAACATCACGTCGCCGGGCTGGATGGAATTGCCCTGGAAGCTCTTGGAGGCGTCGCCGCCGAAGTACTTGTTCAGGTACTCCTGCTTCTGCTGCTCGTTCTGGATGATGCCGTCCATCTCGTAGCCCCAGAAGTAGCCGATCGGGAAGCCGACCTGCACGCGGTAAAGCTCGGCGGTATTCTGCGCGATGGCGTTGGAGCCGCCGTGGATGATACCTTCGGAGTTGTTGATCGCGGTGACCACGTTCTGGTTGTAGGAGAAGGTGGTGTTGATGCCGTAGGAGAAGTCGCGGTTCACGTCGTCGTTCCAGGAGAGGAGGACTTCGACGCCACGGTTGCGGACGGCGCCGGCATTCTCATAAGGATCGCCTGCACCGGCGGTCAGCGGCCTCGGGACCTGGAGGAGCCAGTCCTTGGTGGTCTTGTTGTACCAGTCGAAGGTCAATCCGAGACGGCTGCGGAAGAAGCGGGCGTCGAAACCGAGGTTGAGCTGCTCGGAGGTCTCCCAGGTCACGTTCGGGTTCGGGACGTTGTCAGGATAGGCGCCGAGGCCGGGGTTGTCCTTGTTGTCGAAGTAATAGTTGGAGCCGAAGGCGATGTTGGCGACATAGGCGAATTCGCGGATGTTGCAGTTGCCGTTCTGGCCCCAGCCGCCGCGCAGCTTGAAGAAGCTGAGCCAGTTCTTGCTGAATTCCATGAAAGGCTCGTTGGACACCACCCAGCCGGCGGACACGGAGGGGAAGACGCCCCAGCGGTGACCGCGGCCGAAGTTGGAAGAACCGTCGGCGCGGAGCACGGCCGTGAACAGGTAGGTCTCGTTGTAGTTGTAGTTCACGCGGCCGAAGAAGGAAGACATCGCACCCTGGGTGTTGGGCCTGCCGCTGATCGAAGTGTAGGAGGCGTCCACGACGTTCGCATTGACGATGTAGGCGTGGTCGAAGGAGCCCGGGAACAGGGAGTTGGAGTTACCCACGCCCACGCTGTTGCCATAGCCCCATTTCTCGAGGGACTGGCCCGCGAGGATGTCGAGGTTGTGGTAGCCGAAGGAGTGGACCCAGTTGGCGGTGTTCTCCCAGGACCAGCGCATGCTGTAGGACTGGTCCTGACGGACGTCGTCCTCCGGGTTGGAGGTCTTGGTGCTCAGCTGATACACGGGGACGTAGCTGCGGCTCTCGCTGTGGTTGTACTGCCAGCCGACGCTGGAGCGGAAGGTCAGGCCCTTGATGGGGGCGAACTCCAGGTAGAAGTTGGTCTGCAGGCGGTAGCCCTTGTTGTATCGGTTGTTGCGGCGATAGTACACGGAGGCGAGCGGGTTGGCCATCTCGGAGCTGAAGTCCCAGTTGTCGGCCACGATGTCTTCGTACTCGTACCAGTCGCCCTGTTCGTCGCGGACCGGCATCAGCGGGCACATGGAGAGCATCTCGCGGATGTTGTTGTCGTAGATGCCGCCGATGGAGAGGCCCTTCTTGTTGGTATAGGTGAAGGTGATGTTCTCGCCGAACTTCAGGACGTCGCGGTTGTTCTTGCGGATCAGGGAGTAGTCGGAATTCAGACGGACGGTGGTACGGTCATACTGCGGCGTGGCGGGATAACCGATGGTACCGGTCTGGGAGAACTGGCTGAAACCGATGGCGAAGCGGGAAACGTCGCTGCCGCCCAGGATGTTGACGGAAGCGTTGCTGGTCGGGGCGTTCTTGACCAGGGTCTCTTCCAGCCAGTTGGTACCGTTCCAGGAACCGTTCTGGATCTGGGCGTACTGCTTGGGGATCAGGCTGGCCCAGTCGTATTTGTTGACGCCCTGGATGTCGTAGGCCCGGTCGTTGATTTCCATATACTGCTTGGCGTTCAGCGGGGTGACGCCGTTGGTGTTGGCGTTCTGCCAGCCGTAGTAACCGTCGAAAGTGACCTGGACCTTGCCGGCCTTGCCCTTCTTGGTGGTCACGAGGATGACGCCGTTGGCGGCACGGGAACCGTAGATGGCGCTGGACGCTGCATCCTTGAGGACGTCGATGGATTCGATGTCGTCAGGGGAGAGCGCGGTGATCGAGCCGCCCGGCACGCCGTCCACGACGTAGAGCGGGGTGTTGGATCCCACGGTACCCATACCGCGGATCGTCACCTTGAAGCTCTCGCCCGGCTGGCCGGAGTTCTGGGTGATGGTCACGCCGGCGGCCTGGCTCTGCAGGGCGCCGAAGGCATCGACGGCGTGGACGGCGGCGAGTTTGTCGCCCGACACGCTGACCGTGGAGCCGGTGACGAGTTTCTTGCGCTGGACACCGTAGCCGACGACCACGGTCTCTTCGAGCATTTCAGCGTCTTCCTGAAGGGTGATGACCATATTGTCGGTCGCGTTGACGCGGCGGGTCACATAGCCGATGCAGGAAACTTCCAGTGCGGAGCCGGGCTCGACGCGAAGATTGAAATTGCCGTCGAGGTCAGTCGTCGCACCGGTCGTGGTGCCAGGCACCAGGACGGCTGCGCCGATGACCGGCTCGCCATTGGCGTCGACGACTTTACCAAAAATGGCACGGCTCTGGGCGGAGGCCAGCTGGCCTCCCCATAGAGAAGCGCAGAGCATCGCAGTGATACTCAACGCTTTAAACAAGTGTTTTAACATTTGTTGGTTTTGGTTAAATGGTTAATATAGGGTTAAGAAATACTTGGTTTTGACTTGTGACAGGGAAGGTAGTAAGATTCTTGATAGATTGTTTTCAATCCTTGTTTGATTGAATCATCCGCGAAAGGATATGAATCATTTTTTGAAGGTCGCAGCCGGGGGTATTTGAAACTCTCCAAAAAAGTTTCATCTTTGCTGTATGAAACTTTTCCTGATCGACGGCCACGCGCTCATCTTCAAGATGTATTATGCCTTCCTGGGGCGTCCCATGGTCAATTCCAAGGGGGAGGACACCTCCATCCTCTTCGGTTTTACGAAGTATCTGCTCGAGCTCATCGACCGCGAGCACCCCACCCATATCGCCGTGAGTTTCGACCCGCCGGGCGGCACTTTCCGCAACGATCTGTACCCGGCCTACAAGGCCAACCGCGGGGAGACCCCGGAGCTGGTTGTGCGCTCGCTGGAGCCCCTGCGGGAGATCGTCCTGGCCCTCGACATCCCGGTCCTGATGATCCCGGGTTTCGAGGCGGACGACGTGATCGGTTCGGCGGCCGTCCGCTTCGCGCGCGAAGGTTTCGAGGTATATATGGTCACGCCCGACAAGGACTACGGGCAGCTCATCACGGAGCGTATCCTGCAGCTGCGTCCCGGCAAGGGCGGGGGAGAGAACGAGTTGCTGGGCGTGGCGGAAGTCTGCGACAAATGGAAGATCGCCTCGCCCGCGCAGGTGATCGACATCCTGGCGATCTGCGGCGATGCGTCGGACAACGTCCCCGGCGTGCAGGGCGTGGGGCCGGTGGGCGCCGCCAAGCTGCTCGGCAAGTACGGCAGCGTGGAGGAGATCTACGCCCATCTCGCCGAGCTCACGCCGCGTCAGCAGGAGCAGTTCCGCGCCGCCGAGGACCACATCGCCCTCTCCAAGACGCTCGTCACCATCAAGACCGACATCCCGCTCGACGTGACCGCCGACGAACTCCTCTACGACACCGCCGAGACCCCGGCCATCAACGCTCTCCTCGACCGGCACGAAATGCCTTCCCTGAAGCGCCTGCTGCATAAAGTGGCCGTTTCGGGCGACTTCGCTCCCGCCGCTTCGTTGCAGAGCAGGCAGCAGCCCCCCGCAACCGTGGCCGCCCGTGGCCTCGTGAACGGGGGGGACCCGCTGCGGAGCAGTGGGGGGGATGAGCGCGAAGCGCGAAGTTGTCGGGGGGCTGGCTGCCTGTCTGCAACAAAAGTGGCGATTAAGGAGATTAAAGGAAATCTGATAGCGATCAACCTGCAGGGAGAGAAACTGTACGTCTCGGATGGAGAAGGAGTGGCCGAGGGGGCGCCGGAGGACTTCCGGGCGCTGCTGGAGGACGGCGCCGTCGTCAAGGCGGGCGTGGACCTCAAGGCGCAGATGGGCCGCCTGGCGGCGCGGGACATCCGGGTGGAAGGCCGCCTGGAGGACCTCGAGCTGATGCACTACCTGCTCGGCCCGGAACGCAGCCACAAACTCGACGTCCTCGCCCGCAGCTACCTCGGCGTCGAACTCGAAGCGGAAGGCGAACCCACCACCGGATCGCTCTTCGACGAAACCCCCGAACAGAGCGGTCCGGACCGTCTCCTGGAGACCGCCGTCCTCCTGCCCCTGCGGGAATGCCTGCGCGGCGAGATGGCCGCCACGGAAGGGATGCAGCGCCTCTACGACGAGATCGAAGAACCGCTGATCCACGTCCTCTCCCGGATGGAACAGACGGGCGTCAAAGTGGACCTGGAGTCGCTGCGCGAATACGCCGCCGGCCTGCGCAGCAAAGTGGCCGAGCGCGAAGAAGAAGTGCGCCGACTGGCTGGAGAACCCGGACTCAACGTACTGTCCCCCAAGCAGATCGGACAGGTCATCTACGAGAAACTCAAACTCGACCCGCTGGCGAAAAAGCCGAAATCCGGCAACTGGCCCACGGACGAACAGACCCTCTCGCGCCTGGCCGGCCGCAGCCCCATCATCGACGCCATCCTGGACTACCGCGGCCTGCGGAAGCTCCTGTCCACCTACATCGAACCCTTCGCCGGCTACGTCTCCCCGGAGGACGGCCGCGTCCACACGACCTTCAACCAGGCCCTCACGGCCACCGGCCGCCTGTCCTCGTCCAACCCCAACCTGCAGAACATCCCGATCCGCACCGAAGAGGGACGGGAGATCCGCAAGGCCTTCGTGTCCGGCCGCCCCGACTGGGTGATGATGTCCGCGGACTACTCCCAGATCGAGCTCCGGCTGATGGCGCACTTCTGCGGCGACGAACACTTGCTGGACGCCTTCCGGCACGGCGTGGACGTGCACGCCGCCACGGCGGCCAAGATCTTCCGCGTGCCCGTGGAGGAAGTGACGGCCGACCAGCGCCGCATCGCCAAGACGGCGAACTTCGGCATTATGTACGGCATCTCCAGCTTCGGCCTGGCGGAGCGCCTGCGCTGCCCGCGCTCCGAAGCGAAACAGATCATCGACGACTACTTCGCCTCCTTCCCGTCCATCCGCGGCTTCATCGACTCGACGGTCGCCCAGGCGCGGGAGCGGGGCTACGTCGAGACCCTCTTCGGCCGCCGCCGCTACATCGCCGACATCAACTCCGGCAATGCCACCGTCCGCGCCCTCGCGGAGCGGAACGCCGTCAACGCCCCCATCCAGGGCTCGGCGGCCGACATCATCAAACTGGCGATGATCGCCGTGGACCGGCGTCTCCGCGAAGGGGGCTTCCGGGCCCGGATGGTCCTCCAGATCCACGACGAACTGCTCCTCGAAGTCCCGCAGGAAGAGATCGCCCCCGTGCGCGAACTGCTGGTCGGCGAGATGGAGAACGTCACCAGCCTGTCCGTTCCTTTGACCGTAGAATGCAATGATGGAAAAACCTGGCTCGAAGCCCACTGACGAACTCGTCCGCCGGGCGATCATCGGCGACGGCACCGCCTTCACCGAACTCTGGGACACCCACATCGGGGGACTCCGCTCCTACCTCAAGGGGGAGATGAAGCACCTCGATGATTTCTATATCGACGACATCTGCTCGCGCAGCTTCGAGAAAGCGTTCCGGCAGATCCGCAGTTTCGATCCCGCCCGGAGCCAGTTCTCGACCTGGCTCCGCAAGATCGCGCGCAACACGGCGTTGGACACCATTGACGCCGAGACGCGTGCGCAGAGCCGCCTGGTCTCGCTGGACAAGGAAAACGAACATAGTGGCCAGATCATCGACACGATCGGCGACGAGGCGGCCACGCCGCTCGAGCAGATCGTCGAGGAAGAGGACGCGGAGAAGCTGGAAGGCTACATCGGCGGCCTGCCGGAGCTATACCGGACCGTGGCGCGGATGCGCCTGCTGGACGGTCTTCAGTACAAGGAGATCGCCGAAGAGCTGGGGATGGAACTCAACACCGTCCGGACGCGCATCCGGCGGTCGAAAGCGATGATCGAGGCCCTCAAGGCGGGGGAAGATTGATTATTTCTTCTCGCGGACGGTGATCTTGATGATCTGCTCGCTGATGTCGTCGTAGATCTTGACACGGCAGGTCGCGACGGACTTGTAGCGCCCCTTGTAATCGTATAGCAGGAGGCGTCCGTCCCCGGGAGAGTTGGTGAACTGCGGAGCCATACCGTCATTGTCAAGCAGCTCCATCTCCACCTTGAACGGGTCGTAACAATTGTATTTGAACGTATAGGACAGCTCCTCCTTGAGTGCGATGGTGGTGTCCAGCTGCGTGCGGGCGAACCTGATGGGGAAAGGAGCGGGGGTGACCGTGACATTCGTCCTGTCCCTCTTGCCTCCGGCCATCGCCGTAACGACGGCGGCGCCCTCGGAGACAGCGGTCACGAGCCCGGTCTGGGAAATGGTCACGCAGGCGTTGTCGGACTCCCAGGTCACTGTCTGGTCGGCCTCGGCAGGCAGTACCGTGGCCTGGAGCTGAACCTTCTCGCCCGGAGCGAGTCTGGGGTTTTCGGGGGAGATTTCGACGGAGGTTACGGGCACGGAACGCTGGCACCCGGCAAGCATCGTGACGGCGCAGGCTGCGGCGGAAAGCAGAAATACGAGTTTCTTCATGGCAGAATCGTGTTAAGTTATTATCAAGTGCAATGTGGACAAATCCCTTCGACGACGAAGTTGACGTGGTCGGCGGCATAGCCTTCCGGCAGGGAGACGGTGGGGATGGGAATCTCCTCGAGGCAGAAGGTCCGTCCGCAGCGCGTGCAATGGAAATGCACGTGGTGGTCGGTGTCCTCGTCCTCGGCCGCGCAGTGGCAGACCTCGTAGCGGATGAAGTCGCCGCCGTCCGCCAGCGCGTGCAGCAGCCGCGCCTCGCGAAATGCGGATAACGTCCTGGAAATGATGGACTTGTCCACCGACTCCAGGTCGGTCTCGATCTCGGTCATGGACAGCGGCCGCCCCGCCCGCAACAGGGTGCGGAGAATCAGGATGCGGTTGGCGGTGGGCTTCACGCCGTGCTCTTGCATCAGGGCGACGGGGTCTTCTTCGTGCTTGTGCATGGTTCACAAAGATACGCATTATTCCGGTACATCCTGTCGTCGGAGAAGGAGAAAAAACTGTCGTCCGCGACGACGACGTGGTCCAGCAGGCTCAGCCCCACGGCGCCGACCCCCTTGCGGACCGCATCCGTCTGCCGGATGTCGGCAGGGCTGGGCGTGGGGTTCCCGCTGGGGTGATTGTGCACGAGGATGATGGCGGAGGCCCCCTTGTCCAGGGCGGTGCGTATCACCTGCCGGACGTCGATGACGGTCGAACTGCCCCCGCCGGAAGTCACCTTCGTCTTGCCCGCGAGGTAGTTGTGGTCGTTGAGGAAGAGGATCCAGCACTCCTCGTGCGGGAGGCCCTTGAGCCGCGGGATCATCATCTCATACACGCTCCGCGCGGTGAGCAGGGGTTTCTTGACGAGGGAGAATTCCTCCTGGAGGAAACGGCGCCCCAGCTCGAAGGCGGCGATCACGCTGGCCGCCTTGCCGGGGCCTATGCCCGGCAGGGAAAGCATCCGGTCCTGGGAGAGGTTGAACAGGGTGCTGAGCCGGCCGTCGGCGAGGCCCAGCAGCCGGCGCGCGAGGTCGAGCGCGCTGGCGTCGCGGCCGCCGCTGCGCAGCAGGACGGCGAGGAGTTCGCCGTCGCTGAGGCTCCCGGCGCCGCGGGAGAGCATTTTTTCACGCGGCCGCTCCGCCGCGTCGCGGTCTTTGATTTTCATAGCGCGGCAAGGATACGGACAAAAAACGTAAAAAACGAAAAGAAACCCTTCCCGCCCTGAAATTAAACGTTTAAATGCCGAAAACCACTATCTTTGCGCTGCGATATGAAAAAGCTTTACATCGAGACATACGGCTGCCAGATGAACGTCGCGGACACCGAGGTCGTCTTCTCCCTGCTGGGCGAAGAAGGCTACGTCCGTACGGAGGAGATAGGCGAAGCCGACGTGATCCTGGCGAACACCTGCTCCGTGCGCGACAACGCCGAGCAGCGCATCCACGGCCGGATCGAACAGTTCCAGTTCTGGCGCAAGAAGCGGCCGGGCGTGCTCGTGGGCATCCTGGGATGTATGGCCGAGCGAATGGGCGAGGCGCTGCTCGAGTCGGGCAAGGTCGACGTCGTGGCCGGGCCGGACGCCTACCGGAGTCTCCCGCGCCTGCTCGCCGCAGCCTCGCAGGGCCACCCGCAGATCGACGTCCTGCTGTCCCGCGAGGAGACCTACGGCGACATCGCCCCGGTCCGCGTGGACACCAACGGGGTCTCCGCCTTCATCTCCATTATGCGCGGCTGCAACAACGTCTGCTCCTACTGCGTCGTCCCCTACACCCGCGGAGCGGAGCGCAGCCGGGACGCGCACTCCATCGTGCGCGAGGCCTGCGACTGCGCGCAGCGGGGCTACAAGGAGATTACCCTGCTGGGGCAGAACGTGGACTCCTACCGCTGGGAGACGCTCGATTTCGCCGCTCTGCTCGCCCTGGTGGCGGAGAGCGTGCCGGAGCTGCGCATCCGCTTCTCCACTTCCAACCCGCAGGACATCTCCGACGCCGTCCTGGAGACGATGGCCTCCCACGCGAACATCTGCCGCCATATCCACCTGCCGGTCCAGTCCGGCTCCGACCGGATGCTCGAGCTGATGCGCCGCCGCTACACGCGGGAGGGCTATCTGGAGCGCGTCGCGAAGATCCGCGCGCTGATGCCCGACTGCGCCATCACCACGGATGTCATCGCGGGCTTCTGCTCCGAGACGGAGGAAGACCACCGCGACACCCTCAGCCTCTTCGAGGCGGTGGGCTTCGACGCCGCATTTATGTTCCAGTATTCCGAGCGGCCGGGCACGCTGGCCGCCCGCAAATACCCCGACGACGTGGCGCCGGCGGTCAAGACGCGCCGCCTGGAGGAGATCATCGCCCTGCAGAACCGCCTCTCGCTCGAGAGCAACCGGCGCGATGTGGGCAAGACCTTCCGCGTGCTGGTCGAGGGCCCGTCGAAACGCAATCCCGCCGAACTGTGCGGCCGCACTGGCCAGAACAAGATGTGCGTCTGGCCGGACACGGTCCACAAGGCCGGCGAGCTGGTGGACGTCGTCGTGAAGGAATGCACCCAGGCGACGCTGTTGTGCGAGCTCGCATAGCGCGTATGAACCGGAAAATTGTTATCTTTGTAGGATAGATTACATAAGAATCCCATGAAGAGAGTCGTTACTTTCCTGCTGCTCGCGCTGGCGCTGGTGCTTACCGGATGCAAGGGCAAGCGCCTGCAGGACATCAAGGTCACTTCCGCGCGCATCGTCTCGATCGTGCCGGAGGGGCTGAGCAGCATCAATGCGCTCGTCGAGGTGGGGGTCCACAATCCTTCCGTGGCGCTGGAGATCACGGACATCGTGGGCGTGGCCCACTACGAGGATATGAACATCCTGAGCGTCACGGCCGACCAGCTGATCGTCGAGGGCCATACCGACAAACTGTACCAGATCCCGCTCAAGGGCCAGATCGCGGAGGGATTCAACCCGCTGCGCCTGCTCCGCCTGCTCGGCAACGAATCTTCGCTGGACGACGTGACCGTCTCTTTCAGGGGGCACGTCGCGCTTCGCGGCGGGATTGGCAAGGATATTGAAATGGAGGATATTCCGTTGAGTGCCCTCTTTCATCTGAACGAACAATATGAACCAGAACCATAGCAGAAGAATCCTCGCACTCCTCGTGCTGGTCCTCGCGGGCCCCGTCCTCCTGGCGCAGAGCCTCGAGGAAGGCACGGGCGAGATCGAACATACCGGGACCGAAGTCCAGCTCGACTCCGCCCTGCTGGGCCGCGACATTTTCTCGGCCCTGCCCGAGCAGGTGGTCGTGCGGCAGTCTCCCGCCGTGCGTACGGCGCTGAACCGCCAGGTCGCCGCCAACGCCGGCAAGACGATCAACGGCTTCCGCATCCGCCTGTTCTTCGCGAGCAACCGCACGGCGCGCGACGAGTCCTCCTCGGTGATCCGCCGTTTCAACGAGATGTATCCCCACGTCCAGGCCTACCGGACCTACGCTTCGCCCAACTTCAAGGTGACGGTGGGCAATTTCCGCACGCGCCTGGAAGCCGAAGCGTTCCTGCGCCGGATCAAGGGGGATTTTCCGGACGCATTCATCGTCCGGGAGCGATTCAAGTACCCTTCCGTCGGAGGAGCCGACCTCACTCCGGCAGACCCTGAACTTGCCAAGGAATAGATGATCAAACAAGGCCTCGAACTCAAGCAGCAGCAGAAACTCTCCCCGCTGCAGATCCAGACGATCAAACTGATCGAGCTCCCGATCCAGGAGCTGGAACAGCGGATCCGCACGGAGCTGGAGGAGAATCCGGTGCTGGACGACTCGCCCGATCCGGACAAGCCCGAGGAGGCCAAGGACGTGTCGCTGGACGAACTCACGGACGACGGCGACATCCCCGCCTACAAGACGCGGGTGAACAACTGGGGCAAGGATCCCCGTCCCGAATACAACACCTTCTCGGTGCGCCAGAGCTTCACCCAGAGCCTGACGGACCAGCTGGGCTACCGCAACCTGGACCCGCGCCAGTACGAGATCGCCTCCTTCATCATCGGCTCGCTCGACACCGACGGCTACCTGCGCCGCGACATCGACTCGCTGGTGGACGACATGGCCTTCCGCGCCGGGATCCAGACCGACGCCGACGAGGTGCTCTCCCTGCTCCGCATCATCCAGGACTTCGAGCCGGCCGGCGTGGGCGCCCGCGACCTGCGGGAATGCCTGCTCATCCAGCTGCACGGCCTCAAGCAGACCCCGGACGTGATCAACGCCGAGCGCATCCTGGAGGACTATTTCCAGGAGTTTTCCAACAAGCATTTCCAGAAGATCCTCTCCCGGCTGTCCCTGACCGAGGAAGACCTCAAACGGGCGATGGCCCGCATCGTCAAGCTCAATCCCGCCCCCGGCGGGGAAGTGGACTACACCTACACGGACCAGGCCCAGCAGATCGTGCCGGACTTCGTCCTGGAGGAGCACGACGGGGAGCTGTCCTTCACGATGCCGCGCTTCTCCGTGCCGGAGCTGCGCGTCAACAAGAAATACGCCGACCTGCTCCTCGAGGCGAAAGGCTCCTCGGAGCGCGCGCAGAAGGAGGCGGCGACCTTCGTGCGGCAGAAACTCGACTCCGCCAAATGGTTCGTGGAGGCGCTCAAGCAGCGCCAGAACACCCTCCGGCGGACGATGTCCGAGATTCTCGCCTACCAGCACGACTACTTCGTGTCCGGCGACGAGGCCGACCTCAAGCCGATGGTCCTCAAGGACATCGCCGAGAAGACGGGATTCGACATCTCGACGATCTCCCGCGTGGTCAACAGCAAGTACATCGAGACCCATTTCGGCATCTTCCCGCTCAAGTACTTCTTCTCCGAAGGGATGGAGAACAAGGAGGGGGAGGAGGTGTCCACCCGCGAGCTCAAGAAGGCCCTGCAGGAATGCGTGGACGCCGAGAACAAGAAGAAACCACTCACCGACGAGCAGCTGGTGGAGGAGATGGGACGCCGCGGCTACAAGGTCGCCCGGCGGACCATCGCGAAATACCGCGGGCAGCTCGGCATTCCGCTGGCTCGCTGGCGCAAGGAGTTGTAGGCTATGAAGATGATGGGAAGGAGCGGGATTCCGGACATCCTGCAATTCAAACGACTGCTCCGGGACAAGAACCTCAAGGCCACGCCGCAGCGTATGGCCGTGCACGAGGCGATGTCCGCCCTCGGCCACGCCTCCGCGGAGGAGGTCTCGCAGTGGATCGCGGAGCACGGGGAGGTCTCCGTTTCGCCCGCGTCCGTGTACAACATCCTCAGCACCCTGGCGGAACTGGGCATCTACGCCCGCTGTTCCGGCCGGGGCGGCAAGAAGGTCTTCGACGTGCGGGCGAAGCAGCATTTCCACCTCTACGACACGCGCAGCGAAGCGTGGCGCGACCTGGAGGACCCGGCGCTGCTGTCCCTGCTGGAGGCCCAGCTGAAGGGACGCCGTTTCCGCGGCTACAGGATAGAGGGTTTCGAGCTGCAGCTGCTCTGCCGCCCGACCCGCAAGCCGCTACCCTCAAAATAATTGTGTATCTTTGTATTCTCGTATGGATATGGAATCTGTCAAATGTCTGATCGTCGGCGGCGGCCCTGCGGGGTACACCGCCGCCATCTATGCCGCCCGTGCCGCCCTGGAGCCCGTGCTCTACGAGGGTGACGCTCCCGGCGGCCAGCTCACCACGACGACGGTCGTGGAGAACTTCCCCGGCTTCCCGGGCGGGGTGGACGCGAATCAGCTGATGGCGGATATGCGGGAGCAGGCGGTCCGGCTGGGCGCGGACATCCGTCGCGGCAAGGTCACGGCGGCGGACCTGGGCGTGCGCCCGTTCCGCCTGACGGTGGACGACGGACGGCAGGTCGAGGCCCAGGCCCTGATCATCGCCACCGGCGCCACGGCGCGCTATCTCGGACTTCCCTCCGAAGAGAAGTACAAGGGGATGGGCGTGTCGGCCTGCGCCACCTGCGACGGCTTCTTCTACCGCCGCAAGGACGTGGCGGTGGTGGGCGGCGGCGACACGGCCTGCGAAGAGGCGAGCTACCTCGCCGGCCTGTGCCGCAAGGTCTATATGATCGTACGGCGCGACGTCCTGCGGGCCTCCGTGGCTATGCAGGAGCGGGTGAAGAACACCCCCAACATCGAAATCCTGTGGAACTGCAACACGCAGGAAGTGCTGGGCGACGCCTCGGGCGTGACCGGCGCGCGCCTGCTCCGCAAGGATGGCGAGGTTTTTGATATACAGGTGGACGGCTTCTTCCTGGCCATCGGGCACCACCCGGCCTCGGAGCTCTTCGCTCCCTGGGTGGCGACCGACGCGGAGGGCTACATCCTGACGGAAGGCGGCAGCAGCCGCACCAGCGTCGAGGGTGTGTTCGCGGCCGGGGACGTCCAGGATCCGGTGTACCGCCAGGCGGTCAATGCCGCCGCTTCGGGCTGCCGGGCTGCGCTGGATGCCGAAAAATATTTGAAACGATGAAAAGAACCACACTCTTCTGTCTTGCCGCCGGTCTGCTGATGCTCGCCGGGGTGGTGTCGTGCCGGTCTGAATACGACCAGATCCTCGAGAGCAACGACATAGATGCGAAATACAACGCCGCGTTCAATTACTTCAACGCCGGCAAGTACACCCGCTCCACGGCGCTGTTCGAGTCGCTGACGATGCTGACCAACGGCACGGACCGCCACGATACGGTGCTCTACTACCTGGGCCTGAGCAACTATTCCTACCAGGACTACTATACGGCGGAGACCAATTTCGACACCTACCTCAGCTACTACCCGCAGGGGGCCTTCGCCGAGCAGGCGGACTTCCTCCGCATCGACTGCCTGTACCGGTCCACGCTGCGCTATGAGCTGGACCAGACGCCGACCTACACGGCGATCACCGCGATGGGCGAATACCTCCAGGAGCACCCCGTGGGCGCCAATGCGGACATCCTCCGCCACCGGATGGAGGAGCTGGGCGAGCGCCTGGACCGCAAGGCCTTCGAGAACGCCCGCCTGTACTACAAGATGGAGGACTACAAGGCCTCCCGCGTGGCCTTCAAGAACATCCTGAAGGATGATGCCGACAACGTCTTCCGGGAGGAGATCCTCTACTACTCCGCGATGTCCTCCTACAAATTTGCCGACAACAGCGTGCCCGCGAAGCGCAAGGAGCGTTTCCTGGTGTTCCAGGACGACTACCTCAACTTCATCGGCGAATATCCCGAGTCCGAGCACCGCAAGGAGCTGGACGGCCTGTACGAGAAAGTGAAAGAAAAATATTGAAACTTTCGCACACCCTCGTGCCGTACTCTGGATATGGAAAAGAAAATACCTACCAATACCATCACGCGGGACATCAAGGATCTCGCCGCCCCGACGGGCAACATCTACGAAACGGTCGTCATCCTCGCCAAGCGCGCCAACCAGATCGCCCTGGCCGAGAAGAAGGAGCTTGCCAAGAAGCTCGAGGATTTCCGCGGAGAGCGGGACACTATGGACGAAGTCTTCGAAAACAAGGAGCAGATCGAAATCTCCAAGTACTATGAGCGCCAGCCGAAGCCGGACCTCGTCGCCATTTCGGAATTCGAGGACGGCGAACTCTATTACCGGGTAGCCAAGGAGGACGGTGCTCTCTAGCCTACATATCAGGAACTACATACTGATAGACGCTCTGGATGTCACTTTTCCGGAGGGTCTTGTCATCATTACGGGTCAGACGGGCGCCGGCAAATCGATTCTGCTGGGCGCCCTGTCCCTGCTGTCCGGCGCCCGCGCCGACGCGTCCGCGATCACGGAAGGAGCCGACTCCTGCGTGGTCGAGGCGGAGTTCGCCGGGGTGGACGAACAGGTGCGGGAGCTGATCGCGGAAGCGGACGTGGAGGAGGACGGCGACCGGCTGCTGATCCGCCGCGTGGTGTCCCGCTCGGGCCGCTCGCGGAGCTTCATCAACGACTGTCCCGTGCCGCTGTCCCTGCTGCAGGACGTGGCTGGACGCCTGGTGGACATCCATTCCCAGCACAAGAGCCTGCTGCTGTCGGACGCGCAGTTCCAGCTGTCCGTCCTCGACCGCTTCGCGGGAAATGCGCAGACGCTCGCCGACTGCCGGGAGGCCTGGCGCAGCTGGCAGGGGCTCCTGTCGGAGCTCGCCGCCGCCCGCGAGGAGCAGCGCCGGCTGGAGGCGGACCGCGATTTCAACGAGGCGCAGTGGCGCCAGCTGGACGGGGCGAGGCTCGTTCCCGGCGAGCTGGAGACCCTGGAGGAGGAGCAGCGGAGCCTGGCGAACGCGGAGGAGATCAAGGAGGGCCTGGAGCAGGCGCTCGAGCTGCTGGAAGGGGAGTCCCGGGGACTGTCGGCCTCGATCAAGGAGGCGTCCCGCCAGCTGGATCACGTCTCCAGATTCTTCCCCGCCGTCGCGGAATGGCAGACCCGGCTGGAGTCGGCCCGCATCGAGCTGGACGACATCGGCGCCGAGATCGAGGCGCTGGACAGCCGCATCGACCTGTCGCCCGCCCGCCTCGAGGAGGTGGACGAGCGGATGTCGCTGCTTTATTCCTTGTTGAAGAAACATCATTGCGCGGACGTGGACGAGCTGATCGCCGCCCGCGAACGCTATGCGGAGCTGCTCGCCGGCGCCACCGCGTCGGAGGATCGCATCCTCGAGCTCGAGGCGGCTTCCGCCGAGGCGGCCCGCCGCTATGCCGCGCTCGCCGGGGCGCTCTCGAAGGCGCGCCGCGCCGCCGCCCCCGGCTTCGCCTCCGCCATCACCGGGTCGCTCCGCTTCCTGGAGCTGGACCGGGCCGTGTTCGAAGTGTCGCTCTCGGAAGTCCCGGCGGGCCCTTCGGGCACCGACCGCGTCAGCTTCCTCTTCTCCGCGACCGGCCACAATCCCGTGGACGTCGCGAAGTGCGCCTCCGGGGGTGAGCTCTCCCGTATTATGCTCAGCCTTAAGGCGATGATGGCGAAATACTTCGGTATGCCGACCCTCATTTTCGACGAGATCGACACGGGGGTCAGCGGCAGCGTGGCCGACAAGATGGGCCGGATGATCTGCGAGATGGGGCGCGATATGCAGGTGTTCTCCATCACGCACCTGCCGCAGGTGGCCGCCAAGGGCGACGCCCATTTCGTGGTCAGCAAGACCGTCCGGGCGGACGGCCGCAGCGTCTCCACGATCAGCGAAGTGAAAAAAGAAGAGCGCACGATGGAGATCGCGCGCCTTCTGTCGGGTGCTACCGTCACGCCGGCGGCAATCGCCAACGCAAAGGCTCTGTTGTCGGAGAGCTGATTATTTCTTCCTTGCCTCGATGGCGGCCGTGATGCCTTCGCGCATCTTCTTGCCGACGTTGGAGAACAGCTGCTTGGAACCGTCCTTCATTTCGAAACCGAAGCCGAAGAGGCCGTATTTCTGGCATCCCGCGATCTCGTCGATATCATAGACGATGGGGTTGTAGCGGGCCTGGTCTTCTGCGTAGCTCGGCAGCAGATACACCTTGGTCGCCGTGATGAGCATATCGGCGTTGTAGGATTCGATCCGGGTCTTGTTGACGGCCGGCTTGAAGGAAGCCTCGACGGGCTCCTCGATGTTTTCCTTGCGGAAGGATTTGTCCAGTTCTAGCATTTGTCTGTCATTTTATGGGTTAAAAGGATGGTCTAACCGACGGCCGGGGCGATGCGGATGAACTCGATCCTGGCGTTCGCCGTGGGCTTGCCGTTCTTGACGTTCTTGGGATCCAGGCCGAGAGAGTAGGGATCGTCGTGGCCGGAAAAGATCCAGGCCGTGCCGTCAAACTCGCTGATATAAGGATCCCGGCCCTCTTCGTCCCAGGTATAGTAGTCCTTGAGGATCTCCATCGCCTCGGAGGCGGTCATCCCGACGTGGATCTTCTCGAACAGCTTGTAATTCGGGTAGAAGATGTCGATGGCATCGACGGTGATCATACCGCTGCCATAGCTGTAGATGGCGAAGCGGGGGTTGGACTCGTCGTCGCCCTCCTTGACATACTTCCAGGCACGGACGTTGTCCTCGTCGGTATCGAGCCAGAAGGCGTTGTAGCCGTGGATGTTGAAGGGAATGCTCTTGCCGAATTCGATCTGGCCCAGACCCCCGCTGTACACCAGGAGGGGGTTGTAGTCCCGGTCGCGGACGAACTTCGTCCCGTTCCAGGTATAGCTAACGGTCGTGGCGCCGATGCTGTTCAGGATGATCGTGATGCGGTCCGGCTCTTCGAGCCATTCCATCAGGCGGTCGCGCATCACCCAGTACAGTTCGTTCTCGTTGTAGAAGATCATACCGTCTTCCGTGATGTCGTCGTCGGTGTAGGCGACGTCCAGCGGCAGCGCCACGGGGGTGACCGTTTTCTTGGACACGGAGTACCAGTAGGCGTGTTCGCCCGTTTTCTTGTATCCCCGCACGGGAATATACTCGAACACTTCCAGCAGACCGAAGATGCGGTCCGGGTCGGAGCCCTGGTAGACGGCCAGCTCGATCGACGGCACCGGGCCGTCCGATTCGCCGAATTCATCGCCGTCGTCTCCGATCCACTCCGGCATAAGGATGCTCGGATTCCAGAAGACCTGGAAACTGATCTCCTCCAGGTAGTCGCCGTAGTAGAACTCCTCGCCTTCTTCTTCGAACGTCGACGGGTCGACGACCATACTCTCGTAATCTTCGTGGAACTTGACGCGCTCGGCGCGGGTGTTGATGCCGGCGGGCAGCACGGCGTCGGGAAGCGCTTCAAAGAAAGCCCAGATCGTCTCGGGCGGAGGGGTCTGGAGCTCCGTCGCGGCCTGTGCCGGGACGGCTGCAGCCGCGGACGCGACCAGCGCCACGGCAGCAAGCAGGGTGTAAAGATTTTTCATAACAAGTCAAAGTTAGAAATTTCCGGCGAAAAATCGTAACTTTGCTGTACTAAAACCTGCAACCAATGTCTGAAAGGAAGAGAAAATGGGGCGATCGCTGGGACGGATACCGCTTGCGCGGCCTGGATCCCATACACGTCATGATGCCGTATATGTTCGGCGACCGCACCTCCAACGAAGCCGTTCTGGGCGAGGTCGTGGACCTCACGCAAGTGGACAAGTACCTTGCGGAAAAGAACGCGCAGCACCCTGAATTCAAATACACCTGGTTCCACTTCATCACCGCCGCGATCGCGAAGACGATCCTCCTGCGGCCCAAGATGAACTACTTCATCGCCGGCGGACACTACTACGAGCGGAAGAAGATCGTCATCGCCTTCAACGTCAAGCGTCAGTTCTCCGACGAAGGCCAGGAGGCCCTTGCGAAGTTCATCCTGGACCCGGAAGGGGAATCCCCGATGGAGCAGGTCCACGGCTACGTCCAGAAATTCGTCACGAAAGTACGCACGGACAAGGCCGGCGTGGGTGCGGACGACGCCCTCAAGGCGATCAGCCACCTCCCGCGTCCGCTCTTCCGCCTGCTGGCCTGGTCGCTGAAACGGATGGAATACTACGGAATCTACCCGAAATCCCTCGCGGCGGACGACCCGTGCTACTCCAGCGCGTACCTGACCAACCTCGGCTCCATCAAGATGAACGCCGACTACCACCACCTCTTCAACTGGGGCAACATTTCCTTCTTCGTCGTCATCGGGGAGAAGAAGCTGCGCCCGTTCTGGCACGAGGACGGCAGCTACGACCTGCGCAACACCATCAAGCTGGGTCTCACCATCGACGAGCGCATCGCTGACGGCTACTACTTCGCCAAGACGCTGCGCCTGCTCCGCAAGATGTTCGAGCACCCCGAGCTGCTGGACGAGCCGGCGGCCACCCCCATCGAGATCGACTAAACCTGAACTTTATGCAATACAGACTCGACAACGTCGCGACGCCGTGGATGGAAAGCTACGGCGGCGTGGCGCCCAACCTGGACTATAGCGAGAAAACCATTTCGGAGGCCGTCCTGGAGACGGCCGCAAAGGAAAAAGACTATTCCGCCCTCACCTTTATGGGCAAAGCCACCTCCTACACCCGGCTCGCCGGGGAAGTGGACCGGGTGGCCCGCAGCTTCTACGCCCTTGGCGTACGGCCCGGCACCCGCGTGCTGGTGTGCCTGCCGAACGTCCCCCAGGCCATCTTCTGCCTCTACGGCCTGAACCGCATCGGGGCCATTCCCACGATGGTGCACCCCCTGTCCGCCGTGGCGGAGCTCGCCTTCTATATGAATGAAGCCAGCTGCGATGTCGCCGTCACGCTCGACCAGTTCTACGGCAAGTTCCTGGAAGTCAAGGCGCAGCGCCCGATCTCCAAGCTCATCGTCTGCCGCGTTTCCGACGAGCTTCCCTTCCCGCTTTCACTGGGCCAGAAGCTGATGACCGAGCGGAAATTCCCGAAACTCCAGGGTGCCGACGACATCGCGTGGAAGGACTTCCTGGCCCTGGCCGGGACCGTGAAGGACGCTTACGTGGCGAAGAAGGACTACCGCACGGAGGCCGTCGTGCTCTTCTCCGGCGGCACCACCGGCACCACCAAGGGCATCCTGCTTTCCGACCTGAATTTCAACGCCCTGGCGTGGCAGACGGCCAATATGGCCCACGAGGAAGTGTACCATTCCCGGATGCTGGCCGCGATGCCCGTGTTCCACGGCTTCGGCCTGGGCGTGTGCATCCATACCCTCCTGTATGCCGGCGGCACCTCCATCCTGGTGCCCCGCTTCAACGTGAAGAGCTATGCCAAGCTCATCCGCAGGACGCAGCCGAACTTCATCGCGGGCGTGCCCACGCTGTTCGAGGCCATCACACGCAACCGCTACCTCGACGGGGCCGACCTGTCCTTCCTGCGGGGCGTCTTCTCCGGCGGGGATTCCCTGACCATCGAGCTCAAGAAGAAGTTCGACAAGTTCCTGTCCGACCACAACGCCCGTGTCCGCGTCCGCGAGGGCTACGGCACCACGGAATGCGTCACCGCCTGCTGCCTGACCCCGTACGGCAAGGAAAAGGAAGGCTCCATCGGCATCCCCTTCCCGGACACCTATTTCAAGATCTGCAAGCCGGGCACCTGCGACGAAGTGCCTTACGGCGAAGAGGGGGAGATCTGCCTCACCGGCCCGTCGATGATGATAGGCTACATCGGCCACGAGGAGGAGAACGCCGACACGCTCCGCACGCACGCCGACGGCCACGTGTGGCTGCACACCGGCGACCTCGGCCTGATGGACGAGGAGGGCTTCATCTATTTCCGCCAGCGGATCAAGCGTATGATCGTGACCAGCGGCTACAACGTCTATCCTTCCCAGGTGGAGAACGTCCTCGAGGGGCATCCGGCGGTGCAGCGCAGCTGCGTGATCGGCATCCCCGATCCGCTCAAGATGCAGGTGGTCAAGGCCTTCATCGTGCTCAAGGACGGCTACGAGCCCGGGGATGCGATGAAGGAGGAGCTCCTAGCCCATTGCAAGAAGCACATCGCCCGCTACGCCCTTCCGAAGGAAATCGAATTCCGCGACTCCCTGCCCACGACCCTCGTCGGCAAGGTCGCCTACACCCAGCTGCAGTAGCTTTATGAAAGAATACGGCCGCGCCCTGCGCCTTCTGCTGTTTTAGCGGAGGACGCTTGTCGTCAGGTCCTGATTATAGACGATGCGGCGGACGGCCTGGTTGACACGGCCGTCCGCTTCCGTATAGCGGAAGTCGGACTGGAGGCCCTTCTCGGCGTACTCGGGCAGTTTCTTGAACCACTGGCGGCCATAGATCGTGCAGATGGTGACGAAGTAGTGCATCGTGTCGTAGCCCTGGAAGGAGAAAGAGCCGGGATCGTTCTGGAAGAGGGCGCGGTAGGCGAGGATGAAGCGCTGCACGGCCGGATCGTCGTAGTCGATGAAATAGGACAGCGCCAGGTGGGCCTGCGTGTTGTGCAGGTCGGTCTGGGCCATATTGCCCGTGCGCGTGGCGGAAGTGCCGTAGAGGATCACGTTGCTGTTGCGGGCGCCTTCGATGCCCATACTGCGGACGGCGCTGGTGATGAAGTTGTCCCGGTCGGAGGCGATGATCACCCGGGTCGTCGCGCCTTTCTTGAACGGAATCTCCGGGACGGAGAGCACGGTGCGGTAACGCACGCCGCTGCCCGCCAGGCGCTCCATCAGGTAGTTGCTGTGTTCGGCGTTCACCGCCGTGGAGGTGTCCCGGACGACATAGACTTCATCCCCGATGGGCAGCTCTTCGCGGACCCACAGGAGCATCTCGTTGATCTGGGCGGTCCAGGGGGAAGGGGACTGGACGACGGGGTTCTCGGCGGTCAGCCCGCCGGCCTTCGGATCCAGCGGGGAGATGATGACCTTGCCCTTGCCCACGAGCGGGAGGGCGTTGTTGATATCCTGGACGGACACCGGGCCGAGGAGGACGTCGTTGTCGTCGATGAGCGACTGCGGCAGGGAGACCTTGCCGTCAGCGGTGTCATAGACTTCCAGGTCCACGCGGCGACCGCTGTTCCCGAGGTCGCGCAGCGCCAGCAGGGCGCCGCTGTAGAAGTCCAGGAAGTTGTCGCTGGGCTTGTCGCCGGCGGCCTGCAGCGGCAGGGCCAGGGCGACGCGGAAGACGGACGGGATATCCAGTTCGAAGACGTCGACCTCTTCGGCGAGCGTGTCCGTGGCGAGCGTGTCCGCGACCAGCAGCAGCGTGTCGGGGCGCTCGAGCACGAGGGTGTCCGGACGGCGGACCTGGCTGACCGTGTCCGTCACGGTCTGCTTTTCGTTCTTCTTTTTCCTGCCGGGGAACAGGTACCATTGGGCGGATGCCCCGAGGGACATCGTGCACAGGAGCAGGAGCAGGGCGCAAAGTCTTTTCATCTTCTTACTGTTATGTCAGGCTGCCGGCAAAGGCGGTCAAATCGTGTGCAAAACGGCTCCAGGAGAGCCTCTCTTTCTCCGCCCGGATGCCTTCGTCCAGGCGCTGGCGCAGCTCGGCGTCGTCGAAATAGCGGCTTATGGCCTCGGCGACGCACGCGGGCGTACCCTCCTTACAGACAATTCCCGTGCCGCGACGGCCGACCGTCTCCTCGAGCCCGCCCACGTCGGTGACCACCATCGGCACGCCGAAATGCGTGGAGACCGAGCTGATGCCGCTCTGGGTGGCGCTGCGGTAGGGGAGGACCGTCAGGTCCGCGGCCGAGAAGAAGCGCTTGACCTCGCTGTCGCGGATGTAGTCCGGGAACACGTGGACGTCGCCGGGGGCGCGTCCGCCGTCGATGAGTTTCTGGTATTTCTCGAAAGAGCCGTAAGGTTCTCCGGCGATGACCAGCTGGTAGCGTTCGTCCAGCAGGTCGAAGGCGCGGAGCAGGATGTCCAGGCCCTTGTATTCGCGGATCAGCCCGAAGAAGAGCAGGGTCCTGCGCCCGGCGCTCAGGCCGAGGAGGCGCTCCGCCTCTTCGCGGGGCAGCCGGGGGCCGAAATGGGTGTAGATGGGATGCGGCAGGACCGCATAGGGGATGTCCTTCCGCAGGGCGAGCAGGTCGCGGGAGACCTCCTCGCAGAGGGTCACGGCGCCATCCAGCTGGCGCAGGAACAGGCGGGTGAGCGGAGCGTCGAACCAGTGCCGCTCGTGCGGGACGACGTTGTCCAGGATGCCGATCACCTTGCAGCCCGGCGCCATATGGCGGGCGACGTGGCCCAGGGACGGGGCGAACCAGGACATCCAGTAGCGGACGAGCAGCAGGTCGGGCGCCCAGCGGCGGATTTCGCGCGCCGTGCGGCACCAGGTGAAAGGATTAGCCGTATCCAGCAAGGCTTGCGCCTCGATGGGTACGGCTTCATCTTCAGGGCTTACGTATTGGGTCTTGCCCGGGAAAAGGAAATCCGGATACTGCCGGCGGAAATTGAACGCGCGTACGTCGTGCTCTCTTCCCAGCTCTTCAAAAAGGTTGGCGTTGAACTGGGCGATCCCTCCGCGATAAGGGTAGAAGCAGGACAGTATGGCGATCTTCAATCCTTATTCGCTTTTGCCCTTCTCCTTGATGTAGGCGGCGTTCAGGCCTTCGATCAGGGCGTCGGTGATGTCGAGTCTCTCCTCGCCGGTGACCACCGGGACGGGGAGGATGTCACCCTGGGAGGCGACGATCATCGCATAGCCCATCTGGGCGTTGTACTCGTCCACGAAGGTTTTGATGGCGTCGGAGATCTGGTTCAGCATCACCTGCTGCTCCTCGAGGATCTCCTGCTGCTTCTGGGCGGCGTAGTTCTGGAAACTGGTCTCCTGCTCCTGGAGCTTCTGGTACTGCACCTGGGCGGTGCTCTGGGTCATCAGGCCCTTGTTGAGCTTGTCCTGAAAGGAATTGGCGTCCTTCTGGAGCTTATTCTGGCGGCGGGTGACTTCCTGATTGATGCTGTTCACCTTGGTCTCGACGACGCTGCGGAGGTCGTTGGCCATATCATACTCCTCGAGCACGCGGTCCAGGTTGAAATAGACGATCTCTCCCTTGAGAGAATCGCTGTCGGCGGGCGCGGGGGCGGGCTTCTTGCCGCCCTTGGCGAGGGTGAGGATGGCGAGGGCGATCACGCCGCAGAGGGCGATGATGCTGAGGATAAGCGGTAACTTCTTCATTGTTATTGTTGTTGTTTATTTTCTGTTCAAGTTTGCAAAGGTACTCAAATTTTCTGAATCTGCGCCAAATATTCCCGGATAGTTGTCTCGAGACCAAGATAAAGGGCGTCGCAGACGAGGGCGTGGCCGATGCTGACTTCGTCCGTCCAGGGGATGGTCTGGACGTAGTAGGCGAGGTTCACCAGCGAGAGGTCGTGGCCGGCGTTGAGGCCGAGCCCGAGGTCCCGGGCGGCGCGGGCCGTCTCCACGTAGGGGGCGATGGCCTTTTCGCGGTCTTCCGCATAGCCGGCGGCATAGGGGGCGGTGTAGAGCTCTACCCGGTCGGCGCCGCATTTGAAGGCGCCTTCGGCCATCTTCGGATCCGCTTCGATGAAGATGGAGGTGCGGATGCCGCGCTCCTTGAAGGAGGCGCACATCCGCTTCAGGAAGGCGTGGTTGCGGATGGTGTCCCATCCGGCGTCGGAGGTCAGGGCGTCGTGCGCGTCGGGCACCAGCGTCACCTGGTTGGGGATCACCTCGCACACCAGCGCGGCGAAGCTGCCGGTCGGGTTGCCCTCGATGTTGAATTCTGTATTCAACGCGGGGCGCAGGGTGCGTACGTCGCTGTAGCGGATGTGGCGCTCGTCGGGGCGCGGGTGGACGGTGATGCCCTGGGCGCCGAAGCGCTCGCAGTCGAGGGCCGTCTTCAGCACGTCCGGCATATTTCCTCCGCGGGCGTTGCGAAGCAGGGCGATTTTATTGATGTTGACACTTAATCGGGTCATAACTTCGAATTGCTTAAAATCGCACAAAAGTAAGCATTTCTATATAATAATTGTAAATTAAGTGCTAAATTTGAGGCTCGAAATGAAATTGGCTTACTATATCAAGAAAGACCGCCTCAAGGGTGATTCCCGCGTGGAAGCGCTCCTGAAGGCGCTCCGCGACGCCGGCCACGAGCTGTATGCCGTGGCGCAGGTGTCCGATTTCCTGCCGGAGACGGACGTCCTGCTGGGCCTGGGCGGAGACGGCACCTTCCTGCTGGCCGCCCGGCTCGCCGTGGCTGCCGGCGTGCCCGTGCTGGGGGTCAATTTCGGACGCCTGGGATTCCTGTCGGAGAACGACCCGGACCGGGTCGTCGAGGCCCTGGGCCGGGGGGACTACGAGATCGAGGAGCGTGCGCTCCTGCAGGTGCGCTGCCCGGACCTGCCCGCCGAGGAGTCCTGGCCGTATGCGCTCAACGAAGTGAGCGTGTCGCGGGTCAGCCCGTCGATGCTCGGCATCGACGTGGAGGTGGAGAAGGCGGTCCTGCCGACGTACTGGGCGGACGGCCTGCTGGTCGCCACGAGCTCCGGCTCCACGGCCTACAGCCTCAGCGTGGGCGGCCCCATCTGCCTGCCGGAGACCCGGGTCTTCATCGTGGCTCCGATTTCGCCGCACAACCTTAACGTCCGTCCGCTGATCGTGCCGGAGGACTCGCACCTGTGCATCACCCTGCGCTCGCGCGACGACCGGGCCGTCCTGACGATGGACAACCGCAACTATACCGTCCCCGCCGGGACCCGCATCGAGGTGAGCGCCGCGCCTGTGCGCCTGCGCCGCCTGCGGCTCGGCCGTTCCAACTTCATCAATGCGCTGCGTACCCGCCTGCTCTGGGGCGAGGACATCCGCAACGGCGGCAGCCAAGAATAACAGCTTATGCAACTGCCTGAAAGACTACCGACGCACGTGTCCATCATAATGGACGGCAATGGCCGCTGGGCCAAGGAGAGGGGAAAAGAAAGGGTTTACGGTCATTTCGAAGGCGTCGAGAGCGTCCGCGCCGTGATGGAAGCGGCCGTGGAGTGGAAGATTCCCTATGTTTCCTTCTTCGCCTTCTCCGAGGAGAACTGGGGCCGGCCGGAAGCGGAGGTGAACACGCTGATGGAGCTGATGGGCCGCGCGATGCTTGCGGAGCTGGACAATTTTATGGCGCACGGCGTCCGTTTCCTGGTGCTCGGCAACCTCTCCCGCCTGTCGGAATCGCTCCGCGCGGACATCGACCGCGTGATGACGGCGACGGCGGCCAACCGGGGACTCACGATGATTCTTTTCCTGAGCTACAGCGGCCAGTGGGATATTCTGCAGGCCGCGGAAAAGATGGCACACGATTTGATTGACAATCCCGGGCACGAAGTGCAGCCGGAGGACTTGAGCCGCCACCTCGTGACCGCGGGGATCCCGGATCCGGATCTGCTGATCCGCACTTCGGGCGAAAAGAGAATAAGCAATTACCTGCTTTGGCAGATGGCATACACCGAATTTGTTTTTACTGACACGCTATGGCCCGATTTCCGGAAGGAATCGTTCCTGCAGGCCCTCGAGGAGTACGCTTCGCGGGACCGGCGTTTCGGAAAAATCAAATAATTGGGTATATTTGCACATTTATCGAATGGAAATGAGAATAGGACGGATTTTGACCCTTCTGGCACTGCTTCTTGCACCGGCTCTCTGCCGGGCGCAGGGGACGGGGGTCGAAGTGGATTACAGCCATCCGAGAGCATACTATATCGGCGGTCTGTCCGTCACGGGCAACACCTATTTCAGCGACCAGCAGATCATCTCCCAGACCGGCCTGCGTGAAGGTATGGCCGTGGAGGTGCCGGGCGAAGAGATCTCCGGCGCGCTCCGCCGCCTGTGGCTGCAGCGCTATTTCGAGGATATCGAGATCTCCATCGACAGCCTCAACGCCACGCGCGACTCCGCCTGGTTCTCCATCAACATCAAGGAGCGCCCGCGCGTGTCCCGCTGGTCCTTCAGCGGCGTCAAGTCCAGTGAGCGCAAGGACCTCGAGGAGCGCCTGAACCTGCGGCGCGGCGGCGAGTTCTCCGAATACGTGGAGAAGACCTCCGCCGACATCATCAAGCGTTATTTCGCGGAGAAGGGCTTCCTGCTCTGCGAGGTCACGGCGGAAGTCCAGCGCGACTCCGTCGTCCGGAACGCCATCCAGGTCAACTTCGCCATCGACAAGGGCGAGAAGATACGCATCAAGGAAATCCACTTCATCGGCAACGAGCACGTCAAGGACTTCAAGCTCGCCCGGTCGATGAAGAAGACCAAGTCCAACAAGTTCTACAACTTCTTCAGCAGCAAGAAGTTCAACGAGAAGGAATACCTGAACGACAAGAAAGCCGCGGTGAGCGCCTTCAACGAGGCGGGCTTCCGCGACGCGCGCCTCGTCCGCGACTCCGTGTATTACCTGGAGCCGGGCAAGCTGGGCATCGACCTGGAATTCGAGGAAGGCGACCGCTACTATTTCCGCGACGTGACCTGGACCGGCAACTCGGTCTATGGCAGCGACGCCCTCAACACGGTGCTCGGCATCGGCAAGGGTGACATCTACGACGTCGTCACGATGGAGAAGCGCCTCTTCGGCGGCGGCAAGCAGAACGAACTCGACGTGACCAAGCTCTACCGCGACAACGGCTACCTCTTCTTCAACATCACGCCGGTCGAGACCAACATCCAGAACGACTCCGTGGACGTGGAGCTGCGCATCTCCGAAGGCAAGCAGGCCACGCTCAACAACATCATCATCAACGGCAACGACCTGACCAACGAGAAGGTCGTCCGCCGCCAGCTCTTCACCCGTCCGGGCTACCTCTTCAGCCAGAGCGACTTCGAGCGCTCCGTGCGTGAGATCGCCTCCCTGGGCCAGTTCGACCCGGAGGCCATTATGAAAGAAGGCGGTTATTCCGTCATCCCCAACGCCCTGGACAACACGGTGGACCTGGTGTACAACGTGACGGAGAAGCCGTCCTCCCAGCTGGAGGTTTCCGGCGGCTGGGGCGGCCGCACCTTCGTGGCCACCGTGGGCGTGAGCTTCAACAACTTCTCCACCCACCGTATGTTCGAGAAGGGCGCCTGGCGGCCGGTGCCGCTGGGAGACGCCCAGAACCTGGCCTTCCGTTTCCAGACCAACGGCGGCTACTACACCGCCCTCACGGCCAGCTTCACCGAGCCCTGGCTCTTCGGCAAGAAACCGACGTCGCTGAACCTCAGCGCCTACTATACGCGGCAGACCAACTCGTTCCTGCAGTTCAACATCCTCCGCAACGACAAGCAGATGGAGGTGTACGGTTTCTCCGCCTCGCTGGGTACGCGCCTGAAGTGGCCGGACAACTACTTCGTCCTGTACAACGGCCTCAACTGGCAGTCTTACAAGCTGACCAACTGGTACTCCGGCTATTTCATCTTCGACGACGGCATCGCGCACAACATCAACTACTCGATCAACCTGTCCCGCAACTCGACCGACCAGCAGATTTACCCGCGTACCGGCTCGGAGTTCTCCCTGTCGCTGCAGCTGACCCCGCCGTTCTCGCTCTTCCGCAAGCACGACCTGGACGCCAACGGCAACAAGGTGCCCGTGGCCAGCTGGCGTGACATCAACTACGACAACTGGTCCGGCAGGGACCGCTTCAAATGGATCGAGTACAACAAGTGGAAGTTCTCCGGCGCGGTCTATTCCAAGCTGGCCGGCGACCTCGTCCTGATGACGCGTGCGCAGTTCGGCTACCTCGGCTACTACAACCGCAACTGGGGCTATTCCCCGTTCGAGGGCTTCCTCGTGGGCGGCGACGGTATGTCGGGCTACTATTCCTACGGTACGGAGGTGATCTCCCTCCGCGGCTACGAGAACTACTCGCTGACCCCCCAGGAGCCTTCGAAGTACAACACCAACGGCTATTCCTATGCCGGCAACGTGTACGACAAGTTCACGATCGAGCTCCGTTACCCGGTCATCCTGCAGCCCCAGTCCACCATCTTCGCCCTGGCGTTCCTGGAGGGAGGCAACTGCTGGTCGGACATCAAAAAATTCAATCCTTTCGAGATCAAACGCAGCGCCGGCGTCGGCGTTCGCATCTATCTACCGATGATTGGTCTGCTCGGCGTCGACTGGGGTTACGGTTTCGACGGGCCCGTCGGACAGAAGAGCCAGTTCCACTTCGTCATAGGACAACAGTTCTGATGGCATGGTTTTTATAGAATAACAATTAAAACACATTACGAATATGAAAAAGATTCTTTTGATTGCCGCGACCGCACTTGTTGCCGTGTCCGCTTTCGCTCAGCCGAAATTTGCCCACGTGAATTTCTCCGAGCTGGTCCAGCTCAGCCCCGATGCTGACAAGGCCCGCGAGACGATGACTGCAGCCAGCAATGAGGCCCAGGAGACCTTCAACGATATGCAGGCGGAGTTCAACACCAAGTACCAGACCTATCAGTCCAAGGGAAGTACCTGGACCGCCGCCGTCCGCGAGAGCAAGGAGAAGGAGCTGACTGAGATCAATCAGCGCATCCAGGAGTTTGCCCAGACCGTGCAGGCCGAGCTCCAGCAGCAGCAGGAGCAGCTGATGGCCCCGATCTACGAGAAGGTGAACAACGTCGTCCAGGACCTCGCCAAGAAGGGTGGTTACGTCTATGTCTTCGACATCAGCACCCTGCTGTACGTCGACGAAGCCCAGAGCACCGACCTGACCCAGGACGCCCGCAAGGCCCTGAACATCCCGGCCGACCGGACCATCGAGTCCCTCCAGGCGGAGCTCCAGGCCCAGCAGGCCGCGCTCCAGTAGCAGATGCTTCCGCCTCGTCCCGCCTCCGGGCGGGATGAGGTTTTTTTTCTAACCTGAACCACATTTTTCAACACTATACATAACGATGCAACATACAGTCATTGACGCCAAGGATGTTGTAATCAGGTTCGCAGGAGATTCGGGTGACGGAATGCAGCTCACCGGGTCTCTTTTTGCGGATATGTCCGCCATATACGGCAACGGCCTGTCCACCTTCCCGGACTACCCGGCCGAGATCCGCGCCCCGCACGGGACGGTCTCGGGCGTTTCCGGTTTCCAGGTGCACATAGGCAGCGACAAGGTCAACACCCCGGGAGACTTCTGCGACCTGCTGGTCGCGATGAATCCCGCCGCGCTCAAGGCCAATGCCAAATGGTGCAAGCGCCACGCGATGATCCTCGTGGACGAGGACGCCTTCGACGAGACCGGTATGAAGAAGGCCGGCTTCACCACGGAGAATCCCTTCATCGAGCTCGGGGTCGAGGACAGGACCCTGATCGTCGCCCCGATCACAACCCTTACCCAGGAAAGTCTCAAGGACAGCGGGATGGACAACAAGGCCATCCTCAAGTGCAAGAACATGTTCACCCTCGGCATGGCCTGCTACATCTACAGCCGGCCGCTGGAGTACATCTACGAGTATCTGGAGAAGAAATTCTCCAAGAAGCACCCCGAAGTGATCGCCCCCAACAAGAAGGTGCTCTTCGACGGGTTCAACTACGCCGCGAACATCCAGGCCATCCCCAACACCTACACGGTCGCTCCCGCGGAGCACCTGGAGAAGGGGACCTACCGCAACATCACGGGCAACCAGGCCACGGCCTGGGGCCTGCTGGCCGCATCCGAGAAGTCGGGCCTGTCCCTCTTCTGCGGCTCCTATCCCATCACGCCCGCCACGGCCATCCTCGAAGAGCTGGCCATCCACAAGAGCCTCGGCGCCAAGACGCTGCAGGCCGAGGACGAGATCGCGGGCATCTGCCCGGCCATCGGCGCCGCCTTTGCCGGCAACCTGGCCGTGACTACGACCTCCGGCCCGGGCCTCTCGCTGAAGAGCGAGGCGATGGGTCTCGCCGTGATGGCCGAGCTGCCGCTGGTCGTCGTGGACGTCCAGCGCGGCGGCCCCTCCACGGGCCTGCCGACCAAGACGGAGCAGTCCGACCTCAACCAGGCCCTGTACGGGCGCAACGGCGAATGCCCGATGGCGGTCGTCGCCGCCCATTCTCCGGCCCACTGCTTCGACGCCGCCTTCCAGGCCGCGAAGATCGCCCTGGAGCACATGACCCCGGTCCTGCTGCTTTCCGAGGGCTTCCTCGGCAACGGCTCCGAGCCCTGGCGCATCCCGTCGATGAAGGATTATCCCGAGATCAAGCCCCCCTTCGTGCAGGGCATCCTGCCGGAAGGGGAGAAGTTCAAACCTTTCGAGCGCGACCCCGAGACGCTCGTGCGCCGTTGGGCCCTGCCGGGCCAGAAGGGCTTCGAGCACCGCGTGGGCGGTCTGGAGAAGACGCACGAAGGTGTCCTGTCCACCGACCCCGCCAACCACGCCCTGATGGTCGCCGAGCGCGCCGAGAAGGTGCAGCGCATCGCGCGCGACCTGCCGGCGCTGGAGCTCCTGAACGGCCCTGCCGCCGGCAAGCTGCTGGTGGTCGGCTGGGGCGGCACCTACGGCCACCTGCTCTCCGCCGTGCACGAGATCGGCGACGCCGTCTCCTACGTGCATTTCGACTACATCAATCCGCTGCCCGCGAACACGGAGGAGGTCTTCTCGCACTTCGAGAAGATCCTCGTCTGCGAGCTCAACAGCGGACAGTTCGCGGACTACCTCCGGGCGAAGTTCCCCGGCCGGGACATCCGCAAGTTCAACAAGGTCCAGGGGCAGCCGTTCCTCGTGAGCGAGCTGGTCGAGGCCATCCAAAAGGAGATGTAGCACTATGGCAACACTGACATTCAAGGATTTCAAGAGCGACCAGGAGGTCCGCTGGTGCCCCGGATGCGGCGACCACGCGGTTCTGGCCGCCCTGCAGCGCGCGCTCCCCAAGGTGAGCCAGGCGCTCAATTACGATAAGGAACGCTATGTGGTGGTGTCCGGCATCGGATGCTCCTCCCGCCTTCCGTACTATATGGACACCTACGGGTTCCACAGCATCCACGGCCGCGCCACGGCGGTCTCCACCGGCATCAAGGTGGCGAATCCCTGGCTGACGGTCTGGCAGGCCTGCGGCGACGGCGATGCCCTCGCCATCGGCGGCAACCATTTTATCCACGCCATCCGGCGCAACATCGACATCAACATCATCCTCTTCAATAATCAGATCTACGGTCTGACCAAGGGCCAGTACTCGCCGACTTCCAAGTTCGGCGCGATCACGAAGACCTCGCCCTACGGCACCGTTGAGCACCCGTTCAATCCGGGCTCGCTCGTGCTGGGCGCCAAGGGTACCTTCTTCGCCCGCTCACTGGACGTGGAGCTCAAGCTCAACGAGGAGATCATGACGGCGGCCGCCCTGCACGACGGCTGCTCCGTGATGGAGATGCTGACCAACTGCGTGATCTTCAACGACGGCGCGCACAAGTTGCTGACCGATCCGGCCGTCAAGGCCGACCACACCATCGTGCTGCACCACGGCGAGAAGATGATCTTCGGCAAGGACCGCGACCGCGGCCTGATCTACGACGGCAAGAAGATCCGCGCCGTGCGCATCGGCGAGGGCGGCTTCACCGAGGACGACATCCTCGTGCACGACGCCCACACCGACTACATCGGCCTGCACATGGCGCTCGCCGACATGAAGGGCCCGGACATGCCGGTGGCCCTGGGCGTGATCCGCGACGTCAAGGACATCACCTACGACGACGGTGTCCGCGACCAGGTCAAGGACGTCATGGCGAAGTCGAAGATCCACAGCGTGGACGAGCTGCTGCACAGCGGCTCTACCTGGGAAGTTGAATAAAGTTGAACCACTTTTAACACTGATAATGAAAACAAAAGACATTATGGCCCGTCTCCAGGCCAAGTACCCCGGCGAAAGTGAATATCTCCAGGCGGTACAGGAGGTGCTCGAGAGCATCGAGGAAGTCTATAATCAGCATCCTGAATTCGAACGGGCGAAGATCGTCGAGCGGATGGTCGAGCCGGACCGCATCTTCACGTTCCGCGTGACCTGGGTGGACGACCAGGGCGAGGTCCAGACCAACACCGGCTACCGTATCCAGTTCAACAGCGCCATCGGCCCCTACAAGGGCGGCCTGCGCTTCCACCGCGCCGTGACCCCTTCCATGCTGAAGTTCCTCGGCTTTGAGCAGACGTTCAAGAACGCCCTCACGACCCTCCCGATGGGCGGTGCCAAGGGCGGCAGCGATTTCGATCCCAAGGGCAAGACCGACGCCGAGATCATGCGTTTCTGCCAGGCCTTCATGCTGGAGCTCTGGCAGTGCATCGGCCCCGACCAGGACATCCCGGCGGGCGACGTGGGCGTGGGCGGCCGCGAGATCGGCTACCTCTACGGCATGTACAAGAAGCTGGCGCGCGAGTACAATACCGGCGTGCTGACGGGCAAGGGCGCCACCTGGGGCGGCTCGATCCTCCGTCCGGAGGCGACCGGCTTCGGCGCGCTCTATTTCACGCAGAACCTGCTGCACCACGCGGGCAAGGACATCCAGGGCTGCAAGGTGGCGGTCTCCGGCTTCGGCAACGTGGCCTGGGGCGCCTGCATCAAGGCCCTCGAGCTGGGCGCCAAGGTCGTGGCCATCTCCGGCCCGGACGGCGTCTGCGAGATGCCGGAAGGCATCACGAAGGAGATGATCGACTACATGCTCGTGATGCGCGCGTCCAACCGCGACCGCGTGGAGGATATGGCGACCCGCTTCCCGGACAAGGCCCGTTTCACGGCCGGCAAGAAGGCGTGGAGCGTCAAGTGCGACATCGCGCTGCCGTGCGCCTTCCAGAACGAGCTCTCCGAGGATGATGCCAAGGAGCTGAAGGCCAACGGCTGCTGGTGCTGCTGCGAGGTGTCCAACATGGGCTGCCAGCCGGGCGCCATCCACTTCTTCCAGCACAACGGCATCCTCTTCGCACCGGGCAAGGCGGTCAACGCCGGCGGCGTGGCCACGTCCGGTCTCGAGATGACCCAGAACGCGGAGCACATCAGCTGGAGCGGTAAGGAGGTCGACGAGAAGCTGCACTTCATCATGAAGTCCATCCACGAGCAGTGCGTGAAGTTCGGCACCCAGCCGGACGGCAGCGTCGACTACGTGAAGGGCGCCAACATCGCCGGCTTCATGAAGGTCGCGCAAGCGATGCTTGAGCAAGGCACAATCTAAGCCATTCCGTCATGCCCGACCTGATCGGGCATCTCTGCAAAGGAGGCTGACCAGGGGTCAGCCTCCTTTGCTTTATTCAGCGTGGTTCAGGAGCTTGATCAAGTAGGCGCACTTCTCGGGGTTGCCGAGGGTCTTGCCGGGGGTGCAGGAGAGCTTGACGCAGTCGTGCCACTCG
>JAEEGG010003864.1_pt1 | contig 36985 bp, 32 predicted proteins | sample 9134161 | NCBI WGS metagenome assembly JAEEGG01 (sample SAMN16246543, study PRJNA631951) | gut metagenome | biome: gut microbiome; feature: rumen; material: CR-attached | host: Bos | place: Iran: Karaj | collected 2018-10
TGTCGTAAGTCGTGTTCTTGTTGATTTGGCTGTCGCTGAAGTTAAAATAGCCCTTTTCATTGGTGCGCGTCATGATATTGGAGCCATCGCTGCCAATCAAACGCACAGCGGCATTGCTCACAAACTGCTTGGTCTTGGCATCCTTGACCGTTCCCGAGAAGGTGAACAAAACGGGCGGCTCCTCAAAATAATAGATGTTGTCCAGGCCACGGCTGTTGCCACGGTTGGAAGAGATAAAGCCACGTTCGTCAGTGGGGTGGAACATGATGGCGAAGTCATCGCCCGTCGAGTTGATAGGATATTTCAGGTTACGGGGTTCACCCCATTCGCCAGCCGTGTCCATGGAGGAGACGAAGATGTCCAAACCACCCATACCACCATGACCATCGGAGGCGAAATAAAGCACGGTGTCATATCTCAAGAAAGGAAACACCTCGTTGCCCGCCGTGTTGATTCTTTCACCTAAGTTAAAAGGATGCTTGAAAGGCTCCGTGGCATTCTCACGCATGGCCACCCAGATGTCGTTGCCACCAAAACCGCCTTTGCGTTCAGCAGCGAAATACATAATGAGTTCATCACTGGTAAGGGTGGGATGACCGACGATATCCAAAGTATCAACACCCGCAATCTCCACAGGGCGCGCTTCAGAGAACGCTCCCCCGCTCTTTCCTGCCACCATGATTTGGCAGCCGTTCTTGCGATGGGCTCCATTCTGACAGCGGGTGAAATAGAGTTTCGTGTATTTCGAGTTCATGAAGGGCGAGCCTTCGCTGGCCCCCGTGTTGATGTTTTCGCCTTCATCGGCCAAAACAGGGGTGCTCCAATCGCCCTTACGGTCTTGCTTCGAGGTGAAGAAATCCGCAAACTCCTGCCCGGTAATGCCGTCTTTTTCCTTACCTGTAGCGGCATCACGGTTGGAGGTGAAGATAATTTCGTTGTAGTTGTTGTTGATCCAACACGCGCCATAGTCGGAGTCCTTCGATGAATTCACCTTTTTCAACTCGGTGAGTTTGTATTTCGACGGGTTCTCCATCCACTCCTCAATCATCCGAGTGGTCTCCGCGCCGAGTGACCCTCGCGGGTCGTCGGGCATCTTTTCGGCGTATATCTCATACATCTCGATGGCCTCCTTGAACTTTTGGTTAATCTTATAGGTCTCGGCGAGATAGAGATAGACCTCGGGATGGGTGTTAGGATATTCGGTCTTCAGCAGACGCTTGTAGTAAGGTTCCGCACGTTTGGTGAGGCCGATAAGTCGGTAGCACTCACCCATTTGGAAGCTGATGCGGTTGCGCTCGTCCTTGTTGCGGCGCACCTTGCGATAGGCTTTCTTGTAACGGTCGGCAGCCTCGGTGTACTGCTTGCGGCCAAAGGCCAGATCAGCGTTTTTGGCTGGATTTCTTCTCTGTGCGTAAAGGTCGGAGCTCATGAAAATGAACAGTGCCGACATCATAATAAGGAGGTATCTTTTCATAGACGTAAATTCTCTTTCTCAAACGCGGGAAACGCGTTATTATTATCGGACAAAAATACAACAATTTGGGGAAACAAAGATAGAGTTTGGCAAAAATGTATTGCAGAAATACAAAAACGGACAAATCTGTGGTTTACATAAACATTCTTGGAAGTCCAGAGAAAAAATCCAATCCTCTTTCCAACAAATTCACAAAAATACGCTAATATTGCAAGCGTAATCAACTTAACTGCTAATCAGCAAAAACCTTACAGCCATGAAAAAAATCCTTGCTTTACTCATCACACTCACGCTGAGTGGATTCGCATCATTTGCGCAGATGCTACCCAGAATCGGATACGATTATGATACGCCCAACATCGGGGCAACCCTTAATGCCATACGGCCTTCAGGCGAACTAAACGTCAACACGACACCGGGCAGAAGCGGTGGCACGGGAACATTTGACGACCCTTACATTGTCGCCTCGGCAGAGGAGTTAGCCGAAATAGCGACTCGTGTCAACAGTGGCACCGAAGCCAGCGGCGTCATCTTCCCCAATGGCAATCCTGGCTATGCCGACCAATACTTCCTGTTGGACAAAGACCTTGACCTCAGCAACTACACGCCTTGGACGCCCATTTCCATTCCCGGGCAGAAAATCTTCTTTGGCCACTTCGACGGCGGCAATCACACCATCACCCACCTCACCACCGATTACAGCACCACCAACGACAACCAAGGTCTGTTTTCCGTCATTGGGGCCAATGCCTCCATCAGCAATCTCAGCATCAAGGACAGCCACATCAACGGGGAGATTTACACTGGAGCTTTTGTAGGCGCAGCTGGTGAAGGCTCAGAAATCTACAATTGCCACAATTACAGCGATGTAAACACCACTTTCTATTACACAGGCGGTATTGCAGGCGCCAGTTGGGGTGTAATCGATAATTGCACCAACAGCGGAAACATCTACTCCGACGCGGACTTCGTTGGCGGCATTGTCGGTGATTTCTATGGCACGCTTACAGGTTGTATCAATACAGGTCACGTCAGCGGAACCACTTCGGTAGGCGGTACTATCGGATACAGTGCCAACGCCACCATCAACCACAACGTCAACGCAGGAAACATCCATGCTTCAAGTGTTTACTCAGGTGGCGTGGTCGGTTTTGTCACCAACTACGACTCTGAGAACACCACAGCCTATCTCCTGAACTATGGTGGTGTCTTCGGGCCTTCGACAAGAGCCGTCATCGGTTACCTTTGGACCGAGGGAGGCCAACCCAGCCATGCCAACAACTGCTACTATGACTGTCAACTGACCGACAAGAAAGGCATGGCACCTGGCAACGACGTGGAAGGCGTGGCTGAGCCTCGTTTCACCCACGAGATGATTGGTTTTAACATGGTCGACCTTCTTGGCTCCGGGTGGACTTTCTATGAAAACAACTACCCATATCCCGAAGTTGGGAATTATTGTCCGACTTGTTTCGTTGCCGTTGCTCCAGTCAGCTTACGCTATATTTCAGAAGATGAATATGATTGTTTCGACAACGTTCGTGACGACTTCCGAATCTTTAATGACTTCTACGGTCTAAGTTGGGAAAGCGCAACAGGCAAGGTCGATTTCTACGAAAACTTTGCCCAACTGCTTGAAATCGGACAAGACACCTTGCGCGTCACCCTTGATGATGCAAAAAAAGAAATCATTATCAACATCACTGACATGCTAGGCGTTTCGGATTCCCAGTCGGAACCCATCGAAATCTACCCCAACCCTGCCTCCGATATGGTAATAATAAAAGGTATCGCCGCTAGCAAGACACAAGTCTACAACGAACTAGGACAACTCGTCAAGGTTTTTGAAGGCAATGAAACCGCTGTCGAAAGTCTATCTAAAGGCATTTATCTGTTGAGAATCACCGATAATGCAGGAAACATTCACAAAAAACAATTGGTAGTAGGTAAATGACAATTCCAACTGCCATTTGACATTATGGGAAAAGCCGCTGTTTCAGTGGCTTTTTTCCTTTTATCGGCAAAAAAATCCTCCTCCCCTTGGTTGACAATAAGAAAAAAGTCGTATTTTAGCCGACTATTTTGATGTTGAATTGTTGGCAGTTGAATTGTTTAATTGTTTGACAATCGCTGTAGACAATTACAACATCTGCGAACGCAACAACAATTAAACAGTTAAACAATAAACAATCAACAACATGACTATCAAAGATTTGGAACCGAAAGGCGTGTTCAGCAATTTCTACAGCTTAACGCAGATTCCGCGCCCTTCGAAGAAAGAAGCCAAAGTGATCGCTTTCATGAAGCAATGGGGCGAAGAGCATGGCTTGGAAACCATTATTGAAGACTGCGGCAACGTCATCATGCGCAAGCCCGCTACCCCTGGCATGGAAAACCGCAAGGGCGTCATCCTGCAGGCCCACTTGGACATGGTCCCGCAAAAGAATGCCGACAAGGTACACGATTTCGAGAACGACCCGATTGAGACTCACATCGAAGACGGTTGGGTGAAGGCCAATGGCACCACCCTCGGCGCCGATGACGGTCTGGGCGCTGCCGCTGCCATGGCCGTCCTCGAAGCTACCGACCTGCAACATGGTCCCATCGAGGCCCTCTTCACCATCGACGAAGAGACCGGAATGACGGGCGCCAACCTGCTGAAACCTGGTCTGCTGCAAGGCGACATCCTCATGAACATGGACTCAGAGACCGAAGGCGAACTCTATGTGGGTTGCGCTGGCGGTGTCGACAACATCGGCACTTGGACACCTACCTTTGAGGCTGTTCCCGCTGGCATGAAAGCCTTCCGCCTCTTCGTGAAGGGTCTGAAAGGTGGCCACTCGGGCATGGACATCAACCTCGGTCGTGCCAACGCCAACAAAGTGTTGAACGCCATGCTGCTGATGGCAGCCGAGAAATACGGTTTGCGCCTTGCCACCATCGACGGCGGTAGCCTGCGCAATGCCATCCCAAGAGAAGCCGAAGCCATCGTGGTCGTGCCTTCCAACAAGGAAGAAGAGTTCAAGCAATTTGCCGCTGAATATGAAGGCATCTGCAAGGAAGAATTTGCCGAAGCGGAACCCGAGTTGGCTATCCTCTGCGAAGCCGCCGAGATGCCCAAGCAGGTCATCGACGTGAAGACGCAAGACAACATGTTCTGCGCCATCGCTCGTTATCCCAATGGCGTCATCGCTATGTCGGAAGACTTTGAAGGCACCACTGAGACCTCGAGCAACCTGGCTACATGGAAGATGGAAAACGGCAAGATCACGACCGCCTCGCTGACCCGCAGCCTCGTCGATGCTGCCAAAGACAAACTGGCTGAGCAGATTCGCAAGAACCTCACCGACAACGGTGCCGAGGCCTACTCCACCGGCGACTATCCCGGCTGGAAGCCCAACATCAACTCGACCATCCTCAATTTGATGAAGAAGGTCTATCTGGAGAAGTTCGGCAAAGAGCCTAAGGTGATGGTCATCCACGCAGGTTTGGAATGCGGCATCCTTGGCTCGAAGTATCCGCATTGGGATATGGTGAGCTTCGGTCCCACCTTGGTGCACCCGCATTCACCCGACGAAGCACTGCTCATCGAGAGCGTACAGCCCTTCTGGGACTTCCTCGTCGAGACGCTGAGGAACATCCCCGAAAAGGAAGTCGTTGCATAAGCAGTTAAAAATCAATGTTTTGAAAAAGGCGAAATCAATTTTGGTTTCGCCTTTTTCATTTTTTTCAAGAAAAGTGTTGGAGCAAAGGAAATTCTTCGTACTTTTGCAGCCCGATTCAAAGGGATTTTAGCGAAAAATAACAAACAAATAAGATAGAGAGATGAAGCGCACTTATCAACCTTCGAACAGAAAACGTAGAAACAAACACGGTTTCAGAGAGAGAATGTCAACGGCTAACGGCCGTAAGGTTTTGGCCCGCAGAAGAGCCAAAGGCAGAAAAAAACTTACAGTTTCTGACGAATATTAATTTTCGGAAGCCGTTATATTTCTCATTTAAGGTAACGAAGGCGACCCCTATAGGGGAATCGCCTTTTGTTGTTTTCATTGTTGCAAACTGCGTCCCGCAGTTTGCCTTTAAACTAATAGCTTTTGTGAATTGCGAGACGCAATTCACGACAATGAACAACGGTAAATGATTTCCTCTCCTTTGCGCGCCAAATGCATCCGTTCGCGCTGTTCTTCTGAAATCTCGTAATAAATCCTGTCTTCCGTCACTTTAAATCCAGCCTTGCGCAGCACCTCGGCATAATCGCGGCCGAACTGGCGCACATGGTCGTATTGTCCAAACAAACGCTCACGTTCTTTCGGGTCGGTGACAGTCGGGTCTTCAAAGGTATCCACATCAGGATTGATAGGTACCAAAAGAATCGCCCAGCCGCTAGGCTTCAAGATGCGTTTGATTTCCGAAAAAGCCTTATTCGCATCGTTGACATGCTCCAACACATGGTTGCAAATGACCACATCGTATGTGTCACTCGGCTGATCAATGGCGGTAACATCCAAATGCAAGTCGGCAATGGGCGAATCAAGGTCGGCGGTGGTGTAATCGAGATTCTTCAAGGCGCGGAAACGCTTCAGGAAGGGTTGTTCGGGTGCAAAATGCAACACTTTCAATGGCGCGGTGAAGAAATCCGTCTTCTCTTTCAGATAAAGCCACAACAAACGATGCCTTTCAAGAGACAAGCACTTGGGGCACAAGCGGTTATCCATAGCTTTACCATAGCCGTATGGCAAGAACTTCCGGAAATGGCCGCCGCAGACAGGGCATTCCACCTTGTTGCCGATATAAAACGGACGGACTAAGAGGCTAAACAGATAGCTCAACTTGATGAGCCACTGGCGGGGGAAAATCTTGGTAAAAAGGGAAATCAGTTTCTTCATTTGAGATAATCGCGTTTGATAGCGCAAAAGTACGGAAAGAATCCCTATCTTTGCAAAAAATAATGAAAATGCTGTTTTCGATTATCATACCTGTCTATAACCGACCTCAGGAAGTCGATGAGCTATTAGAAAGTTTATGCCATCAGACCTTCAAGGACTTTGAGGTGGTGGTTGTGGAAGACGGTTCGACGGATAAGTGCGACACGATTTGTCAAAAATACGCCAATCAGCTGCCTATCAACTATTACTTCAAGCCTAACTCCGGCCCAGGACCCTCGCGCAATTACGGCGCAGAACGCAGCCAAGGCGAGTACCTTATCATTTTGGATTCAGACGTCATTGTACCCGAAAACTACTTGGAAATCATCAAGGAGGAGTTAGACAGAGAGCCTTGCGATGCCTTTGGCGGTCCCGACCGCGCACATCCTTCGTTCACACCCATCCAAAAGGCCATCAATTATTCGATGACTTCGTTTTTCACGACAGGGGGCATCCGTGGCGGCAAAGCAAAAATGGACAAGTTCTATCCCCGCAGCTTCAATTTGGGCATCAAGAAAAGCGTTTACGAGGTCTTGGGCGGCTTTGCACCCATGCGCTATGGCGAAGACATTGACTTGAGTACCAGAATCTTCAAAGGCGGTTACAGTTGCCGCCTTTTCCCCGAAGCATTCGTCTACCACAAACGGCGCGTCAAGTTCAGCTCGTTCTTCCGTCAGGTGAAACATTCAGGCGAGGCGCGTGTGGTCTTGAAGAACAAGTATCCCGAGACTTTCAAACTAGTGCATCTTTTGCCAGCGGCGTTTGTGGTCGGCAATTTGTTGTTGGTTTTATTGGGTATCTTCTGCCATTGGCTTTGGTTCACTCCTATCCTACTCTACTGCCTGATGGTTTTTGTCGATTCATTGCTGAAAAACAAGAGTTTGAAAGTGGCATTACTTTCTGTTCCAGCAGCTTATTGCCAGTTATTTGGTTACGGGTTGGGGTTTCTTGGAGCTGCTTGGAAAGACATTTTGAGCAAAAAACGACCTTTGCAAGCGGAAAATCCGTAATTTCGCAGCACCTTTTAATATAAAACATTCATGGGACTTCTCAGAATATTACTCGTCATCGTCTTGTTCTTCTACGCTTTCAGCACGATTATCAAGCTGATATTCAGCCATAAGATTCGTAAACTCAACCGTCAAATGAGCCAACAAGTTGAAGATGAAATGCAAGAGACGCCTAAAAAGTCCCAGAATCCCCATATTGACCCAAACCTTGGAGAATATACTGAATTTGAAGAAGTTGAATAGAAGAATCAATCAGCATGTTACTTGACACAATATACAAATCCATAATTTTCCGAGACCTTTTCATCGCCGCATCACCTTGGTTTCAAAAAAGAAGGATGAAAAAGGTCAGGAAGCTGCAGGAGAAAGCTATCGAAACTATCCGCAAAAAAGATGTTGTCACCGTAGTGTTTTTCTTACAAAGCAGCTCCATCTGGAAATACGACAATCTCTATCAAAAACTCAAGGCATCAGACCGATTCAATCCCTATATTGTAGTCTCGCCATACAACATCCATTTGAATTATGATATGGAGGAATGCTTCAACGTAATGAAAAAAACGCTTGCCTTTGCCGAGGAAAAAGGATACAACCCTATTAGTTCATACGATTTCGAGCATAAGAAATGGATTGACATCAAGAAGACACTGAATCCTGACATCGTTTTCTTCACCAAGCCTTACAAAGACACGCTTCCCAAATACCATTTATACCATTTTCAGGATAAACTGACTCTCCACGCTCCATACGGTATTTGTTGCATTGACATTTTCCGTACCAACTACAACCTACCTTTCAACAATTTGCTATGGAAACTTCTTGTCGAGACCTCCTATCAGAAAGGATTTGCTGAGAAATATTCGCTATGCAAAGGCGATAACGCCATCGTTGTAGGTGCTTTGGGATGTGAACAGATGGTTGATGCTCAGTACCAACCCAGTGACCCTTGGAAACCGCAGGACAAGCCAAAGAAGAGAATCATTTGGGCTCCCCACCACACTGTCGACTATCTGTTCAATTTCTCCAACTTTATGACCTTGTGCAACCAGATGGTGGAAATTGCCGAGAAATACCGTGACCAAGTACAATTTGCCTTCAAACCCCATCCTGTACTGAAATTCAAGCTCATCAACCTTTGGGGCAAGGAAAAGACAGAAGCCTATTACCAGAAATGGGTCGACATGCCCAATACACAACTTGAAGAGGGCTATTACATTGACCTTTTCCTGACTTCCGATGCCATGATTCACGATTGCGCCTCCTTTACAGCAGAGTATCTTTTCACCCGAAAACCAGTGCTCTTCATCGTCCGCGACCAGCAACAAGTTGAATCCCACTGGAATCCCTTTGGTCGGAAATGTTATGACCAACATTACCACGCTCAGGGGCTTGAAAACATCAAGCATTTCATCAACGACACCGTCATCTCGGGCAACGACCCCATGCAACCTCAAAGAGAAGCCTTCTTTAAGCAATACCTGTTTGACGGCAAACTCCCTTCTGATAACATTTATAACTTTTTATACGAAACAACATCAACTGCATTATGAAAAACATCAACTGGAAATCTATGCTCTTAAAGGCATTGCCACACATCGGTGCCATTGCCATCATGTATCTCTTCACCTTGATTTACTTCAGTCCGGTTTGCTTTGACGACAAAACGATTACTCAAGGCGACGTGGTCAACTTTAAAGGAGCCTCTCAAGAAGTACGCGACTTCCATAATGAAACCGGCGAGTACTCAGGTTGGACTAATGCCATGTTCAGCGGAATGCCCACCGAGTCGATGTATGTTCAACAACCTTTCAATATATTCGATAAAATTTCCAGGGCGTTCACAGGCGGCTTTGACTACTACACTGCAGGCATGATGTTCAGCTATCTCATTGGTTTCTACATATTCATGCTATGTATTGGATGCAGTGCCTGGCTGTCGCTCCTTGGTGCCATAGCATACGCTTTCTGCTCCTACAACTTTATCATCATTGGTGCGGGGCATGTTCTAAAAGGCTATGCCATGGCTTTCATCGCCCCCTTGCTCGGAGGCATCATCCTGTGCTATCGGAGACACTATTTCGCAGGCTTTTTGGTCACTATGGTGTTTTTGGGTATCGAAATTGCAAAAAACCACCTGCAAATCACCTATTATGCCGCCCTCATGGTGGTTTGTTTTATTCTGGGTTTCTTCATTCACTATCTCATCAGATACATCAAAGACAAGAAGTCTTTCACACCTTTCTGGTTGGCCAGTGGAACCCTAATACTTTCAGCCATTTTTGCGATGGGTCCCAATATGGCCAATCTCTATGCCAACTATGTATTCAGCAAAGATACCATCAGGGGTGGATCAGAGTTGAGCGTCAAACCTGACGAGGGTCTCAGCAATACCTCCTCTACTCCCAAACAAAGTGGTTTGGACATTGATTATGCATACGCATGGAGCTATGGCAAAACAGAGACTTTTACGCTACTTGTTCCAAACGTATACGGAGGCGGACATGCCATCCTCGAAAAAAACGACCCTACCGTACAGCAATTGCGACAAGCGGGATATGGTTCCACTTATCTGCCTACTTACTGGGGCGCGCAACCCTTTACTTCGGGACCAGTCTATGCCGGAGCCGTAGTGTGTCTGCTCTTCATTCTCGGCCTCTTTACCGTGAAAGGCCCCGAAAAGTGGATTCTCATCGCAACAGTCATCATCTCGTTAGTGCTTGCATGGGGTAAAAACCTCATGCCGTTCAACGAATGGACTTTCCACCATCTGCCCTTATACAACAAATTCAGAGCACCTTCTATGGCTCTTATCATTGCAGGTGTGGCTATGCCCATGTTAGGCTTGATGGCCTTAAAAGAGATTTTCTCGGATGGTTATGACAAGAAAAAGGCATGGAAACACTTGCGTTACAGCCTATACATCACTGGCGGGCTCTGCTTACTAGTATTGCTTCTCGGTGCCACAGTCTTCACCTTCACCAGCATCAACGATGCCCAGTTCCAAAGCCAACTCGCTTCGGCTGGATTCGACCGCAACAGCATCAATAAGATCATGGATATACTTCACGACTACCGTAAGTCCATGCTCACGAAAGATGCCATCCGCTCCCTCATCTTCATCCTTTTGGCATTCGGAACCATCACCCTCCATTTGAAAGGAGTGACCAAAAAGTCATGGATTCCAGTGGTGATACTTTGTGCCATCACCACAGGCGACATGTGGCCCGTCGCGAAACGTTATCTCAGCAATGACGACTTCGTTACCAAGAAAAAAGCGGAGAGCGGACTTGAAGCCACACAAGCCAACAAAATCATCTCGCAAGACACTGACATTAACTTCCGCGTTGCCAATTTTGCCTCAAGTACCTTCAATGACGCCCAAACATCGTATTATCACAAGTCGATTGGCGGCTATAGCGGAGTCAAATTGCGCCGTTACCAAGACATTATCGATTTTTACCTACAGGATGAGATAAGACAAGGATACTCTGCCATTGTGAATGCACAAGGAGCCATGGAGTTGGTCAATCCCGAACAGTTTAAAGTACTCAACATGCTCAACACCAAATATTTCATCCTTGCAGGCAGAGACAACCAAACCATACCTATTGAGAATCCCTACCGTTACGGAAATGCTTGGTTTGCCGATCATGTGCAATGGGTTGAGAACGCTGATGAAGAAATCCTTTCACTCAAATCGACTGACCTAAAGCGTGTCGCCCTTGTGGACAAAAAATTCAGCGACAGGATTGATCAAGAAACTTTCGGCATCGACTCCGCTGCTACCATTGTCAATACGCTGTGTAAGCCTAACAGGCTGCAATACAAGTATAATGCAAATCGTGAGCAGCTCGTGGTCTTCTCAGAAGTGTTTTACGAAAAAGGCGGTTGGGATGTCACCATCGACGGAAAACCTGCCAAGCACTTCAGAGCCAACTATCTGCTGCGAGCCATGACTGTTCCCGCGGGTAGCCACGACATCGAATTCACTTACACGCCCTATGCAAGGCTACTCGGCTGCAAAATTAGCAACATAGCCTCCATTGTTTGCATTATTATCATGCTCTTAGGAGTCGCGTTGGCGCTAAAGCAAAAGCAAAAGGCTTAATATACGCGTTTTCGCGTAACAAAAGGATATTTCAAGAGAATGCACAAATGCGACCACAATGTTGGAAGCAGTCCGAAATGCCGTCTCATAATCACAAACCTTTCCTTAAGGCTTTGCTTGCGGCGTTGCGACGAAAGACCTGCTGTTTGGAATCTTGAAAGGTAACCGTCAATATACACGTTTTTACGAGAAATGTCAAGCACTCGGCACATCCAGTCATAATCAGCGGTCAACCTATATCGAAGGTCATATTGCGGTGCTATGCTACGGCGCACTATCACCGACTGGTGGCAAACTACAAGACCATCAAGAAGGCTTTTCTTGCTAAGCTTCGCTGGTGCAATACGATGCCTTTCACCCAACACCTCGTCGTCCTGTCCTATAATAACCGTCTGACCATACACCACATCAGCATTAGGATTCTGGTCAATGGCATCCACCACATGCTGAAGAGTTTCTGACGAATAAATCTTGTCGCCGGCATTAATAAACCAAACGAAATCCCCTTTGGCAAGGTTTATGGCTTTATTCATGGCATCATACAACCCTCGATCAGGCTCAGAAATCCAACGAAACTGTTCTGAACCAATCAAAAACTCCCCTTTCGACACACGGCTTTCGAAATCCCGAACAATGGCCGTTGTACCATCGGACGAGTTGCCATCAACAATCAGGTATTCAAAATCATGGCAGGACTGACCCAACACGCTCAGCATAGTCTTTGCCAAGGTTTGTTCAGCGTCGTATGTTACTGTTATAACTGAAACTTTCATCGTGAATAATACCCATTTACCTTATTTTATTCTCATCTATCATCTGCTCAAATAATTGCACCCATTTTTCCACAAATACACAGAGTCTGAATTGCTCACTGCTCTTTTTTGCATTATAAGCCATTTTAACTCTTCTGGCATCATCAAGAAGCAGATCGGCAAGATAGTGATAGAAGGCATCGATATTATTGTTAGGAAGTAGTTTTCCATTATATTCATCTTGAATGATATCGTGTAACGCTCCAAACGAATCAAACGCAAGCAAGGGAAGAGCATTTTGCAGTGCTTCCATCAACACCATTGGCCAACCTTCAATCGATGAAGCCATCAAAAAGACAGACGCTTTCCGATAATACTCAACGGGATATTGGTGTCCCGTGAAAGTGACTCTTTGCAATTTCAGTTTTTTGTCGAGATAGCGGTAATAATTTAAAGACTCTCCATCCCCGACTATTGTCAACGTCCAATCGTTTAATCTTGGATCATGTTCAACCAATCTCCACATTTTCAAAATTAAAGATACTCTTTTTCCAAAATCATCCATACGTTGGACAACAACCACGTTTTTCTGTTTCTTTAATATGTCCTCGTCAGAAATAATATCATCAAATGGCAAGCCGTTGCCTATAGCCACAAATCTATTATCTTTCACCACTTCGGATTTACTAATTCCAGCGATTCTACAAAAAGTGTCTTGATAGAATTGTGACAATAGAACCAGTTTATCGCAATTGTCATACGGCATCCTATATTTTTTGCGAATAAGGATATCGGCGAATGGTCTGAGTATTGGCCTAAACAGGGTTATCATCCATCTGTACAATTCTACCCCAATCTTGTCCTTGTTTCGAATACTAAACAATACCCTATCAAATGTGCCATAAGCCTCTACTTCAAATCCAGGAAACTCATGTAGTTCGTATATGAGCTTGGCCCCAACTTCTTTGGTTATTTTGTAAATCAAAGGGAGCGTGAATAGGTTTTTTTTCTGCAAGAAGTTCACTTCCACTATTTGGATATGATTCTGGACAAGAAATGTTCTGAACTCATTTCCATTAAAGTTAGAAGAAAGTTTTATCCTTCCAGAAAACTCAGCAGGTTTTTTTCCAGCGCGTAAATCCTTAAAATAGCCAATGTAACAATTATAGCCGTAATCTTTTATGAAACTTCTTGTGATAGCGTAGATGACTCGGTTAACGCCTCCGGCGATTTCAGGAGAGCAGTCACTATGATTGATAAAAAGAATATTCATTTTTGTTGTTTTATTGTATTTCACTATTGCCTATATGCCTTTAAAAACTTCTCTAAAAGATCTAACATTTTGTCTATATGCATTAACACCTCCAATAAAAATGCTCGATGATCCACATACAAACATCGAGGCTCCCATTTGGCTTAGCATTAAAGCGTGTTGTGGAGTGATGTTTCCGTCAGCCTCAATAACGATATTCTCACGACCTTCTTTACGAAGAAGTTCAACAACCTTTTCGACTTTTTTGATTGTTGAAGGAACAATTTTTTGCCCCGCAAATCCCGGATTCACCATCAGAACATTGATGCCATCAATATAATCCAGTACCTCTTCAAGCACATATACCGGTGTGGCAGGATTAATGGCCAAAAAACGCTTACAGCCGTATGGTTGCAAATAGTCTAAAGCCCGCTGCACCTGAAACGTGCTTTCATAATGAATGGACACCACATCTGTATCCTTTATACCTATCCACTGGAATTTGTATTCCGGGTCTTTGATCATCAGGTGCAAATCCAAAGGAATGTTTGTGAGCTCACGAAGACTCCTGATGTAATCCACTCCAAGGCCGAAATTAGGAACGAAAGTCCCGTCCATCATATCAACATGAAGATACTCAACGCCTTCCTCTTCAAATATTCTCAATGTCTCCTTCAAATTCACCAAATCGGAGCACATCATCGATGCAGATATTTTTCCTTTTATCATGATTGTTAGATTATCTGTTCCACAATGTCATTATTTTACAATAGGGTTCCTTATGCAGTTTCATCAGCAAAAGGCCTGCCATCAATTCATCTTGCATAAAGTGATGGGTAATAAGACTTTTCGCTTCAATTTCGTGGTTTGCCAATGCCTTTACCGAATCCGTCCAATCAGAGGCATTGACACCATCGTATGAAGAATTCCAAGTACCCGACACACGCAATTGCTTACGCAGTATTTTCCAATAGGTTACCTGCGACAATATTATATCGCTGACAGGATTGCCCATGAGCACCATGCGTCCACCACGTCGAGTGGCAATGATTGCAGTATCAACAGCCTCAGACGAGCCAACAGCTTCCAAAACAAAATCATACGAATCAGCCTCATTAGTTGGAAGCCCGACAGAATACTTCAGACCACAATTCTCAATAATTTGACGTTTATTCTCGTTTCTCCCTATCACAACGACTTCTTTTGCACCCATCTTCTTGGCCCATTGTCCCGCGGCAACACCAATCATACCCGTGCCGATGATGGCCACACTATCTCCCATTTTCACATCACCAAGCTTTACGGCATGCAAAGCCACAGAGAATGGTTCAAGCATCGCTGCGATTTCAAATGGCATATCCGAAGGTATTTCCACCAGATTCCAAATCGGGACAGCCACATATTCAGCGAAAGCCCCATTTCGACGAGAGCCAATATAATCGTAATGTTCGCACATTTCGTATTGCTTGCGTTGGCAGGAGGGACATTGGCGGCAAGGAATCAAAGGGAACACGCCAACATGCTTTCCTATCAGATGAGCATTTTTTGAATCTGCCACCGAATGAACAATTCCTGCAAACTCATGACCAGGTATGGTTGGGAAATGATAAGTTCCTTTGGTAAAGACACGTGGCACATCAGAACTACATATTCCAGCTGCTTTCACCTCAACAACAGCCCAACCGCTCTCACATTCAGGCATAGACACTTCTTCGTATCTGAAATCATTAACAGCGTGAAGATTATATGCTTTCATTTTTTACAATGGTTTCGAAATGAGACAGATCTTCCTTGGTCGTGATTTTAAAATTGTTAGGGTCTCCAGGGATAAGAACGCACTTCAGACCAGCCTTATAAGCCACTTCCGTACTACCTGTAACACGATTTAATTCTTCTTCGGTTAACTGTAAATTTGCTTTGTAATACGGACCAAAACGGAATGCTTCTGGAGCCTGTCCGTTCCATAATGTCTTGCGTTCAATCAAGGAATCGATATGCACGCCATCATTGCTTAGATAGGTTGTATCCTTTACTGGAACAACCGGCAAAACTGCATCCGCATCCAAACATGAATTCAAGCAAGTTGAAACCAATTCTTGTGTAAGTAGTGGCCGAGCAGCATCGTGGATGATTACAATATCATTATCTTCTACCCCGCTTTTTTTGGCAACACGCAAAGCGTTGATGATAGAACCTTGTCGTTGGACTCCTGGTTTAGAATAAAAGATGGGAATGTTTGGCTTTATTTTTTCAACACATTTTTGCACAAAACCTTGCCATTCTTCAGCAACAGCAATAACCGCCATATCAATCTCTTCATGATGAAGCAAAGTCTGTAGACAATAGGCAATCACTGGTTGTCCTTCAACTTCAACGTATTGTTTCGGGATGGCAGTTCCCATCCTGCTGCCAGTTCCTCCTGCTAAAATAACAGCAATATTTCTATAGTCTTTTGAAGATTTCATCAATTGTTCACATCATATCTTTGTGCAAAAATAAAGATTTTATGCGAACATCCATGATAAAATTGTAATTTTGCGACAAAATATCACAAACTCGAATGGAAGATTTCTCACATTACAATGGAGAAGGCACTAAGCTGCGCAAAGTACAACTACGATTGGTTGACATGTTGATTGAGATTGACAAGATTTGCCGGAGACACAATATCCAGTATTGGCTTGATTGCGGGACTTTGCTTGGTGCTGTACGACATGGGGGCTTTATTCCATGGGATGACGACCTTGACATTGCCATGCCAACAGAAGATCTCAGCCGTTTTATTGAAATCGCTCCTAAGGAACTCCCCAAGAACCTGTTCCTTCAAAACCGCTCGTCCGACCCAAATTATTATTGTTCATTTAATAAAATTAGAGATAACAATTCCCTTTGCATCACTCCCGGAACGGATTTTTCAAAGGAATACAACAAAGGACTATTTATTGATATTTTTGAGGTTTTGCCATATCCCAACGTTTCGCCCCACCTACAAAAAACCATCATGCGATGGTACAAAAAAATCGACCTTTTTATGCATAATAAACAGGAAGTGACGCTAAAAAACCATTTGGCAGCCATCTCCTTCCCATTCATAAACTTAGGATTGAATTGCCTATGGGGCATTTTGAATCTTGGCAAGAAAAACAAGCTCGGATACGAAAAGCATTTCAGCTTTTACGGCAACTCATACACTAAAGACATGGTCTTCCCATTGAAAGATATCTCTTTTGAAGGCCATACTTTCCTCGGACCTGCCAATCCCGACTGCTATCTGACCTGTATTTATGGCGACTATATGGAGATACCTCCGAAGGAAAAGAGAAGAATACATAATGTTTACGTTGAGTTTTATTGAATTAAAAAAATGAATCTTGAAAAAACAGTATACGTCGGCATGAGTGCCGACATGATTCACCCAGGGCATTTGAACATCATACACGAAGCCGTCAAATTGGGACGTGTCACGGTAGGAGTTCTTACTGATGCTGCCATTGCAAGCTATAAACGTCTGCCTTACCTGACTTATGAACAAAGAGCCGAGATAGTAAGCAACATAAAAGGTGTTGACTGTGTAGTACCTCAAACCACACTAGATTATGTGCCTAACCTACGCAAACTTAAGCCCGACTATGTAGTACACGGTGATGATTGGAAAGAAGGTGTACAAGCCAAAACACGTCAACGCATCATTGAGGCTATGGCTGAATGGGGAGGCCAAGTCATTGACATCCCCTACACTCAAGGCATCAGCAGCACGGCCATGAACCAACGATTGAAAGAAATCGGCACCACCCCTGAAATTAGACTGAAAAGGCTACGCCGCCTTATCGGAGCCAAAAAGATTGTCCGTGTCCTGGAAAGCCACAACGGTCTGACCGGACTCATTATCGAGAACACTTTTGTAGAAATCAATGGGAAAAAACAGGAGTTTGATGGCATGTGGGCATCAAGTCTCACCGATAGTACCAGCAAAGGGAAACCCGATATCGAAGCAGTAGATGTCACCACTCGCCTTCACGACTTGAATGATGCACTGGAAGTCACCACAAAACCTGTCATTTTCGATGGAGACACCGGCAGTAAAGCAGAGCATTTTGTATTTACAGTCCGCACACTGGAACGTCTTGGTATATCAGCTGTCATCATCGAAGACAAAGTAGGGCTGAAACAGAATTCTCTTTTCGGCACCGATGCCGTACAAACGCAAGACAGCATCGAAAACTTCTGCAATAAGATTAAAGCTGGCAAAAACGCCCAAATCACAGAAGACTTTATGATCATTGCCCGCATCGAAAGTCTCATCGCAGGCAAACCTGTTGAAGATGCACTCGAACGTGCCTTTGCATACGTGTCTGCAGGTGCCGACGGCATCATGATTCATTCAAAAAACAAAGACGGAATAGACATCAATGAGTTTTGTCTGCGTTTTCGAGAGAAGAACGTAGATACCCCAATCGTAGCAGTTCCGACTACATACAACCAATTTACTGAAGACGAATTGGCTTCGTGGGGCATAAACGTTGTGATTTATGCCAATCATTTACTGCGCGCTGCATATCCTGCCATGGTCAATTGTGCCAAAAGTATCTTGACACACCAACGCAGTCTTGAAGCATGTAATGATTACTGCATGCCTGTCAATGAAATACTTAGCTTAATACCGGGAACAAAAAAATGATTAGACCTGAGTTTTTTATTGAGAAACTGAGAGAGAACGGCATCGACTGCTTTGCAGGAGTGCCTGACTCTCTGCTGAAGAACATGTGTGCCTACATTACCGACCACTTCGATTCCGCACACAACATCATTGCCGCCAACGAAGGTGCTGCCGTGGGTTTGGCTGCCGGTCACTATCTGGCTACAGGTCAGCCTGCTTGCGTATATATGCAGAACAGCGGGGAGGGCAACATCATCAACCCTCTGGCCTCATTGACTGACCAGGAGGTGTACAACATCCCTGTGTTGCTGCTCATTGGCTGGCGTGGCCGCCCGGGCGTACACGACGAGCCTCAGCATGTAAAGCAAGGCAAGGTGACCACCGGACTGCTCAACGTGATGGGCATCAACTATGAGGTGCTTGCCAAGGAGGAGGACAAGGCTGAGAAACAGATTGCCAAAGCCTTGAAAGCTCTTCAAAACAAGGATATGTTTGCCTTGGTGATTGAGAAGGACACCTTCGATGAGTACAAGCTCCAGAACGTGGAGAAAAATGACCTCAGGTTGAATCGCGAGGAGGCTATTCAAACCGTGGCTGCCGCTCTTGACGAAAAGGATTGCATCGTTTCAACCACCGGTATGATCAGCCGCGAGTTGTTTGAATACCGTACCGCTATGAACCAAGGTCACGAACGCGATTTCCTTACTGTTGGCAGCATGGGTCATGCCTCTCAGATTGCCCTTGGCATTGCCTTGGCACAACCCGAGCGCCGCGTGTGGTGCTTCGATGGCGATGGTGCCACCATTATGCACATGGGCAGCATGGCCATTGTGGGCAACAAGTCCCCGAAGCACTACGTCCACGTGGTGTTCAATAACGGAGCCCACGACAGCGTGGGTGGTCAGCCCACTGTGGGTTTGAAGATTGACCTTCCGGCCATTGCCAAGGCTGTAGGTTACAAAGCCGCATATAGTGTGGACAACAAGATTGATTTGGAAGCCATTCTGAGAAATACAAATGGTTTTGAAAGCCCGACTTTGTTGGAAGTTAAGGTGAAAAAAGGCAACCGTAAGGATTTGGGAAGACCAACTACCACACCTATTCAGAACAAAGAAGCTTTGATGAGCTTCTTATCCAAATAACGAATCATGCAAAAAATCTTAAAAGGAATCGATAGCCTTGGTGAAGCCCTCAAAGGCTCTACCAAGGTGTTCCTTGTGTGCGACAGCAGTTTTCCTTTCCTCAGTATCAAGAATGATATAGAGCGGATGGATGTGCCATACGTCGCATTCGACCAGTTTACACCCAACCCTCTTTACGAAGATGTGTGCAAGGGTGTAGACTTGTTCCAAGAAAGCAATTGTGACACCATTCTTGCCATAGGAGGTGGTAGCAGTTTGGACGTAGCCAAGTGCATCAAACTCTATTGTAAAATGGAGAGGGATAAACTCTATCTGGAACAGGAATACAAGGATACCTGTGTGAAACTCATCGCCATCCCGACTACAGCTGGAACAGGCTCTGAATCCACTCGATATGCTGTTATCTACCATGATGGCAAAAAACAAAGTGTGACGCACGACAGTATCATACCCGATGTAGCCATCTTGGAGTCCAAAGTTCTGAAAACATTGCCGCTGTATCAGAAGAAATGCACCATGATGGATGCCTTATGCCAAGGCATTGAGTCATGGTGGAGCATCAATAGCACTGATGTGAGCAAGGAATTCTCCAAAAAAACAATAGAACTCATTGTGACTAATTGGAAAAAATACATTTTTGAGAATAATGACGAGTCTGCCGCACAGATTATGCTTGCTGCTAACTATGGAGGCCGTGCAATTAACATCACCCAGACGACAGCTCCTCATGCCATGAGCTATAAGATTACTTCCCTTTTCGGATTACCTCACGGACATGCCGTTGCCATCTGCCTGCCTGAAATTTGGGAATATATGTTAACCCATACTGAAAAATGTGTTGACCTGCGTGGTAAAGATTATATTTCAAATGTGTTTAAAAGCATTGCAAAAGTCCTTGGGTACACCACAGTCCAAGAAGCCATTCTATTTATACGCTCAATGCTTACGACCATGGGACTGGAGCATCCAAAATCCACAAACTGCAATAATGATTTGGAAACATTAACCCTCTCCGTAAACCCCACAAGGCTTAAGAACAATCCTGTTTCCCTTAATCAAGAAACGCTACGTAATATTTACAGATTAATTATGAAGCCGCTGTAACAAGGGGCTGATATCGTTTTTCATTACAGCTTTTTTCGTTCCACTTTTTTTGATAAAACCAAAAATTATTCTTACCTTTGCAGCGAAAAATCTACAAAATTACTCGCCATGAAAAAAACCATACTGCTTATAGCATTCTTCCTAAGCTCCCTGCTTAGCTTCGGCCAGTTCGTCCGCGTCGGCGACATTCTATGCGTACAAGGAACCGACACCACCATTGTACACCCACAAAACTATACAGGAGGTGCCATCGGTGTGGTGTTCTACGTCGACGAAACGGGACAACATGGATGGGTACTCCACCCACAAATCCAAGCCAATCAAATATACTGGTCATACGAATGCGTACTCCCATGGGGGCTAACAGGATGGCAATCCATTCGCGAGGCCATTTACGACCTTGACGGATACGACAATACCGGGTTCCTGCGTGCCGCATCGCAATACGACCACAACAAATACCCCGGCGCATGGGCGGTCGATTATGAACACGGCTGGTATTGGCCAGCACTCGGCCAACTGAACATCTTATATGGCAACGCCACCATTGTCAACAATTCACTCAAAATAATTGGAGGCACGATGATGAAAGGCAAATGGATTTACTGGTCTTCCTCGGTATACGGGTTCGACAATGACTGCGCCTTGTATAGTAGCTATAGCGGTGCGATGGGTGCCATCACCAAATCAAGAGTCGAATTGTCAGGCATCGGCATGTCAATTCGCAGCATCAGAAACTTCTAAATTCTCAAAGCCATGAAAAAAACAACTATCATCACCATATTGCTCTGCCTTTCCTCCGCATTAGGATTGAATGCGCAAGGATATCACTTAGGACAAGTAATCACCAACCCCGACGGCAGTCAGGGAGTGGTGTTCTATCTCAACGAGGATGGTTCCTCTGGTTGGATGGTGGCTTTGCATGATGCGGCATTAGCTGTTCCGTGGGGTTTGACTGATGAAATAGAAGGGCTTAATCATGCCGTCATTACAAACAACGATTACCTGACCACTGTATTCGCGGATACGACCGGATATGCCAACACTCTGGCAATCCGTAATCATTACCAATCTACTGGCTATACTGGACAGTATGCTGCTGGTATGGTTGACATCGAGAACGGATGGTATTTGCCCGCTGCTGGACAACTGAAGATGTTGTATGTCAATGCCATTTTTTACGAATCAACTTTAGCATCCATAGGTGAAAAGTTAGGACTACATCCCTACTGGTCGAGCACCCAAGAAAACACTGAAGGAGCTTGGTATGTCCATTTCGGGTCACCGTACCCCGAAGAGGCTTGGGGGTGGAATGCCTATATCGGCTTATGCCAAAAAAACAATATTACCCCCAACTACGGAGGCATTTTTGCCGTCAGGCCCATCCGCAACCTCGAATTCTCGCCATTGCCTAACATAGGCCACCTTTATGAACCTCCTGTTATCTGCGATGAAGGCCCAATAGAATTGGTCACGCCTAACTTGGTCAACGCCAACAGTTACGGATGGGAAATCGCTGAAGATGTAACATTCACCAGCCCCATTGCCTATACTGGACAAATTTTGGATGTGACATTCGATGGCTGGTATCTGCGTCTGTGGGCCACTAATGAAGATGGTACTTCCTACAGCAATTCCGTACAAATCTCAGTGCATTCGTCAAGTACGGGTTACGCCACAGCGTCAAGTTGTGAGTTTTACGAATGGAATGGCCAAACCTACAATGAATCAGGCATCTACCAAGCCACTTTGGTCAACCAATGGGGCTGCGATAGCATCGCCACCCTTGACCTGACCATCCATCAGCCAGATGTTTACTTCGTGCCCTACCCTGTTTATGCCTGCGAATCCTACGAGTGGGGTGACATGACACTCACTGAAAGCGGTGCCTACGAGCAAACCTTCACCAACCAGTATGGTTGCGACAGCACCGTGACCCTGAGCCTTTACATCAAACACAACGTCGAACACCAAATTACATATATGGGTTGTGGGGAATACGACTGGAATGGACAAATCTACTCGGAGAGTGGCGAGTATCAGCAAACCTTTACGGCTGCCAACGGCTGCGACAGCATTGTCACCTTACACCTTAATATGATGGAGTCATACGACATTGCCTTGGATACCACCGTTTGCGAAAGCTTTGTTTGGAACGGACACGAATACACGCAGTCGGGACAATATGAGCAGTCTTTCGTCACAAGCATCGGCTGCGATTCTGTGGTCAGCATGAATCTCGTTGTTTGGCATCATCTTGAACCGATTCCTGAAATCATGGGTCTACAAGACATCTTTGTTTCGACCGAATTCGTCCATAACGAATATAGATATTATATTGATTCCGTGCCATTTGCAACGCATTACGAATGGATTTGTGAAGGTCCAGACTGGATTGTGGACACCTCGGGAACACATTGCACTTTGCTAACCACATCACCAGGCACAACAACCCTGAAAGTCAGGGCTTGGAACATCTGCGGATACACCGAACAGCAAATCGTCATTCATGCGGGCTTCTTCGACATTGACGACAACCCAATACTTCCTTTGAAGGTTTACCCCAATCCCGCCCACGACAAAGTCTTCATCGAAGCCGAAGGAATTATTAGCATCAGGTTGTTTGACCTGCTTGGGCAATGCCTCATCGAAAAGGAAGGCGACCATAGCGACATGATGGAAATCAGCCTCAACAACTTAGCTTCATCAATTTACACCATTGAAATACTGACCGAGCAAGGCAGAGTCATCCGCAAATTGAATGTAACGCGTTAATCCAGGTTATTTCCATCGAACCATCTTCAGCCCTTTGTCAATCAAGTCATTGACTGAAAACGATACCTTCAGTTTGTAGAGTGTCCCTATACCCAAAACAAGGAAAACGACTGACTTCAATACCGCATCGATGCCCAATCCGAAAATGGGGTTGGCAAGAAGACTTGCAAACCGAGGAGTCAACACAAGATTCCACAGCCAATTAAGGCCGAACATGACCAGTACGATGGTGGCCACAGGAAACATCTTCACGGAGATTGGATTCACTCCAATCTTCCACCTGATGAAAGACAACAGCAGGATATAATAAATGAAATACGACATCACATTGGCCAAAGCACCGCCATTGATGTCCCATTTTGGCACAAGCCATTGGTTCAGCATGATAGATGTGGAGGCAAGCAAAATGGTGAATATCAGCGAGTAATAATAGTACTTCGAATAACTGAGTGCCGTGGAAGCCACACTAAAAGTGGAAAAGAGGAGCCGACTCAGCGAGAGAAGCAACACCGCCCATTTGCCCAAACGGTAAATATCGCCATTGGGTAACAAATCGAAGATGAAATCAATATTGATCCAAATGAGGAAAAAGACGAATGTACCCGCGATGAACTGATGCAAAGCAACAGTTTTGCACAAAACATTAGCCTGTTTTATATTCTGTTTGGCCATGGCCTCAGAGATATGAGGTCGAGAAATGGCACCTAAGGAACGGTAAGGCATCTCGACGACCGCTGCGATGTTGGTAGCAATGGTGAACACACCAGCCAAGCGGAAACCCGCCTCGCCCGCTACAAAAAACTTGCTCAACATCGGAATTACATTGCCCGCTAAGGCCGCAGTTATCATAAATAAGGTGTAAAACAGAAAATCGCGTTTCAGCTCGGGTTTGATGTAGTCCCATTCAATCTTGAACGAGACACGTTTCAATGAAAGCAAATAGACGATATTGACCAAAGTGGCCAAACCATATAGTACACAGAATGATACTATTACACCATCAAAGTCAATAATCTTATAATAATAAAGCAAATAGATGGCCAAAGTTCCCACACGCAATCCTACCTCACGGATGAATTTGGGCAGTACGATGCGCAATAAGAGGTTGCTATTCGTCTCAAAAACAGAGATGTAGAGCATGAAAAATGCCAGCGGTATGACGAAGTTGACATATTTGGCGAACAAATCAGTCCCGACCTCGGAATCTTTCGTAAAGAAATGCACGATAGACCCTTTGAAAGCGAAAAACGCCAACAAAAAGAAGGCAAATCCAATGAACGGCACCAATACTGTCCAGCCAAAGAAGCCGTGGTCACGTTGCTCCTCGTCCTTGAAGAAAGGATAATAGCGCATGGCCGACGAGGTGGTACCCAATTGCGCCAAGCCACCAAACAACAATGAGCATTGCAACAAGATGTCAATCAAGCCAATCTGCTCAGGCTGAAGGGCTTTCGTCTGGATGAAAAAGGTTGTGATAATGCCCACTGCCACCCCAATATAGGTAGCAATGGTGCCCTTGATACTCTGTCTTGCTACAATACCCATGACATCAGTTTAGGATAGTTTATCCTGCGTTTCAATCTCCGTCTTCAGCTCAAAGTCCAAGTTATATTGGTCGTCAGAACGCTTACGTTCATGCTCGGCAAACTTTTGGTAAGCTTTGATAATCAAATCGTAATCTTTGTTCTGCTCCTCCAAATTCTGAACCAAGGCGTTCTTTTCCTCAATGCTTTTCTTCAATTCTTCTATGCGCTGCACACGATATTCCTTGGCATTCTGATAGGACTGAATGTGCTTCTTCAGGTCCTCAATGACGATTTCGCGTTGACGAATCTCATTCTCGGCATCACTCAGTTTGTCATATCCACGACGAATACCCGAATTCAAGTCATTGCCTGCCAACACCAAAATGGCAATAATCCAAATCCAAAGCATGAGAATGATGAGGGTACCGATAGAGCCGTACAGCACATTGTAGCGAGAGAAGTTGGAGATGTAGGTGTTGAAGGCCACAGTGCTCAACACAAACAAGGCAGTGGCCATAATGGCACCTGGACTGAAAATGACAAATTCGCGGTATTTCTTGCCATTCGCTCGCGGAACCCGAAGCTCCTTGCGGTAATGCTCGTTGAACCTGACATTGCCGAAATAATACAACAACGAAACGGCGAAACACAAGGCAAAGATACCAATCACCCATCGCAACACGTTGAACAAGAAGAAGGTAAACGAACCGCCTTCGATGATGTCATGTGAGACTAAAAAGCCCAAAGCCGTGCCACCCAATGAAATCAGCAGCACCGAAAGTACCAGCAATGCCCCAATGATGATTAACATGATGATGGCAAACAGACGTTGGATGACCCAACCTTTCATGCCTAAATCCTTGGAAGTGAGATAGTCGGCATAGACATTGCGAAAACCATTGAAAACCGCCACAACGCCACTGGAACCAAACACTAAGCACAAAACGATACTGAGGGAGAGCAAACCGTCGTGAGGTTGGTTCATGATGCCATCGATGGTTTCCTTTACATAATCCATTGTTCCAGAGGGGACAAGGAAGTCGTCAAGAGCCAACATCACACGATCATAGAGGTTCGGTATCGGGATGTAAGGAAGCAACGTGAAAAAAAACAAAATCAGCGGAAAGAGTGCCAAGAAGAAATTGAAGGCCACACCCGCGGCACGGTCAACGGTACGACCCTTGGTGAACAGCTTCAAAAAGTTAATCAGCACATCCATGAGCGGCAACTTCGTCCCTGGAAAACGCACCACGCGCAGGAAGTTGTCATCGCGATTGTACCACTCCTTCACCACTTGAATCTTGGCTTGCAGCCAGATATTCAGTTTTCCGTCTTTCTTCTCTTTTGTCGGCATTTTTCAATCTAAAGAATTGGCAAAAATAGTGGTTTTCTTGCAACAAACTCACAAAAAATGTAATTTTGCGGCATGAAAAACACAGAAACCATCTCCCACGAGGGCATCGTCACAAAAATCGCCGAAGACGAATTGGAAATCAAGATACAGGCACAGAGTGCCTGCGCGGCCTGCCATGCTAAGAGTGCTTGCGGCATGGGCGAGCAACCCGAGAAAATCCTTATAGTGCCGCGGCCCAAAGGCAAAGACTTCTCACTCAACCAAAAAGTCAACGTAAAAATGGCCATTGGGCAGGGCAACAAGGCCGCCATTTTGGCGTATCTCATTCCTATCATCCTGTTGTTGGCCGTGCTTTTTGTCTGCCTCGGCTTTGGACTGAGCGAAGGCCTTTCCGCCCTCATCAGCATCGTCGCGCTGATACCTTATTATATTATACTCTACTTGCGGCGCGAAAAACTCAGACAGAAGTTTGAATACATCGTGGAATAAAAAACCTAAATTTTTCCTTTGCCAAAAAAAGGAGAATCCGTATTTTTGCAGGTTCTAAAAATCGAAAACAAACTCAAAATTCTATCTAATGAGTAATACCTTATTTATTTCCCTCATGGTTCTCGGAATCTTGGGCGGCGTTTTGTCCGTGATTCTGTACTTCGTGGCACAGAAGTTCAAGGTGGAAGAGAACCCATTGATTGACGAAGCGGAGGCCTGTCTGCCCGGCGCCAACTGCGGTGGTTGCGGCTTCGCGGGTTGCCGAGCCTTGGCCGAAGCCTGCGTGAAGCAAGCTGCCGAGAAAGGCAACATCGACGGCCTCGCCTGCCCTGGCACCGACATGGGCAAGGTGGCCGCCGTCCTCGGACTGACCGCCGCCGCCTTCGAGCCTAAAATCGCGGTGGTGCGCTGCAACGGCAGCTGCCAGAACTCACCCTCCAAGGTGCATTACGAAGGTGCCGACATCTGCGCTTTCGCCAACACGCTCTATGCCGGCGAAGGCGGCTGCTCGAAAGGCTGCTTGGGATTGGGCGACTGCGTGAAGAAATGTAACTTCGACGCGCTACACATCGACAAGGAGACTGGACTGCCCGTCGTCAACCCCGACAAATGCGTGGGTTGCGGCGTTTGCGCCAGAACCTGCCCACGTGGCATCATCGAAGTGCGTCCTCGTGGCAAGAAAGACCGTCGCGTCTATGTGTGCTGCTCCAACACCGACAAGGGTGCCTTGGTTGTCAAGAACTGCTCTGTGGGCTGCATCGGTTGCCAGAAGTGCTTGAAGGAATGCCCCTTCGAAGCCATTGAGATGCGCGGCAACTTAGCCTACATTGACCCGGCCAAGTGCAAGGCTTGCGGCAAATGCGCCAAGGTGTGTCCGCGTGGCAGCATCCATGCTGTCAACTTCCCCATGGCTAAGCCAGAAACGCCTGCCCTTCAAGGTGCCGAACCCGCAGTGAAGCCTCAGCCTAAACCTAAGGCACAGCCTGTGGAAGTGAAAACTGAAGTCAAACCTGAAAACACCGTCACAGCATGAACCCGATAAAGACTTTCCCAAGGGGCGGCGTCCATCCGGAAGAGAACAAACTTTCGGCTGACAAGCCCATACAAGATTTTCCGATGCCTAAGCAAATTATTGTTCCGTTAGGACAATGCCTCGGCGCACCGGCTGATTGCATCGTCAAAAAGGGCGACCGTGTGCTGACGGGCCAACTCATCGGCACGGCCAAAGGTTTCGTCTCTGCCAACGTCCACAGTCCTGCCACTGGCACCGTTGCCAAAGTGGATGTCGTCATGGACCACACAGGTTACTACAAGCCCGCCGTCTTCATCGACCGTGAAGACCAAGACGAATGGGGAGAAGGTGTCATCCAGACGGATGAGCTCCTTACCGACATCAAGTTAGACTCCAAACAAATCATCGACAAGGTGAAAGAATGCGGCATCGTCGGCATGGGCGGTGCCACCTTCCCCACCCACGTCAAACTGATGGTTCCCGAAGGCAAGAAAGCCGAATACATTATTATTAATGCCGCTGAGTGCGAGCCATACCTGACTTGCGACTACCGCCTCCTTTTGGAGAAGACGCAAGAGTTCCTCATCGGCGTGAAGATTCTGATGAAGGCAGTCAACACCAACAAAGGCATCATCGGCATCGAGGAAAACAAGATGCCCGCCATTGAGTTGTTGGAGAAGACCATCAACGAGCACCACGACCTTTACGCTGGCATCGAAGTGCAGCCTTTGAAGACCAAATACCCGCAAGGCGGTGAAAAGCAAATCATCAAGGCCATTACGGGACGCGAGGTGCCCTCGGGCAAGTTGCCTATCGAGACAGGTTGCGTCGTGGTCAACGTGGCTTCGACCTACGCCATATACGAGGCCGTGCAGAAGAACAAGCCTTTGATTGAACGTATCGTCACCGTCACAGGCAAATCGGTCAAGAACCCTGGCAACTTCCGTGTGCGCTTCGGTACGCCTGCCGATCTCCTCATCGAGGCTGCTGGCGGTCTGCCCGACAACATCACAGATGTCATCAACGGTGGCCCCATGATGGGTAAGTCGGTGTCGGTCACCAACTTCCCCTGCATCAAAGGCACGTCAGGCATCCTGCTGATGACCTTAGACGAGGCACAAGACCGTCGTCAGACCAACTGTATCCGCTGCGGTCGCTGCGCTGGTGCCTGCCCCATGGGCTTGCAGCCTTTCCTGCTCCACAAGTTAGCCAAGCAGAACAATTTCGACGAGACCGAGGCCAACCATGTCATGGACTGCATCGAATGCGGCTCCTGCGAGTTCACCTGTCCCGCCAACATTCCGCTGTTGGACTACATCCGTTACGGCAAGGCCAAGACCGGTGCCATCATCCGTGCACGTAATCAGAAATGAATTTTAAATTTTAAATCTTAAATTTGAAATTATGAATAAATATACAATATCCGGTTCGCCGCATGTGCATTCGACGGAAAACACGAAGAAGATCATGTATCGTGTGCTTCTCGCCCTGGTTCCCGCCTTGCTTGTGGCCGTTTACTATTTCGGCTGGTATGCTTTGAGGCTGACCATCGTTTCGGTGGGTGCCTGCATGCTGACCGAATGGCTCATTCAGAAATATCTCATCAAGGGGCCTTTGACCATCAACGACGGCTCTGCCGCACTGACGGGTCTGCTCCTCGCTTTCAACGTGCCCGCCAACCTTCCTGTTTGGATGGTCATCGTGGGTGCCGTGGTTGCCATTGGCATCGGCAAGATGGCTTTCGGCGGCTTGGGCAAGAACCCCTTCAACCCGGCTTTGGTAGGCCGTGTGTTCATGCTTGTGTCTTTCCCGACTGCCATGACCACCTGGCCGAAAGCCACCCCCATATTTGACAAAGGCTTCTTCGCCGATGCTGTTACGGGTCCTACCCCACTCGGTCTCTTGAAAGAAGCCGGCGTTGGTTCGTTGGCCGAAGCCGGTGACCTCCAATTCCTTGACATGGTGCTTGGCAACCGTGGTGGTGCTTTCGGTGAAGTATGTACAGCAGCCCTGTTACTCGGTGCCATCTACCTTATCTGCCGTAGAGTCATTGAGGTATTTACGCCACTGTCTATTCTGCTCACCGTGTACGTGTTCACGGGCATCTGCCACCTCATCAATCCTGAGATGTACATCTCGCCACAGTACCATTTAGTGTATGGCGGTCTCATCCTCGGTGCCTTCTTCATGGCTACCGACATGGTGACTTCACCCATGACCATCCGAGGTAAACTCCTATTTGGCTTCGGTGTCGGTGTCATCACTGTGGTGATACGTTTGTGGGGTGCCTATCCCGAAGGTGTGTCGTTCGCCATCCTGATTATGAACGCCCTCACACCACTCATCAACAAGGCCTTCAAACCACAAGTTTTCGGTGTCGTCAAACCCTCTAAAAAGTAATCGTCATGGCTAACAACAAGAAACCATCCACTTTAATCAATATGGTCGTTGCCCTGCTCGTCATCACGGCGGTGTCGGGCGGCGTGCTCGGCTTAGTGTACGGCATGACCAAAGACGCCATCGCCGAGGTCGACCAGAAGAAGAACGAAGCGGCCATCAAAGCCGTGCTGCCTTTGGAAAATGTTACCTACGTGGCTGACACACTGAAATACAACTACGAAGGTGTCGACATGACCTTCCCCTGCAACCTCGCCTACGATGCCAACGGTAACTTCCAAGGTGCCGCTGTGAAGACTAACGAAGGCGGCTTCGGCGGCAAGATCGACATGATGGTCGGTTTCCTCGCCGACGGCACTATCAAAGGTACTTCGGTGTTGTCGCACAGCGAGACCCCTGGCCTCGGTGCCAACATGACCGGCAAGTTCAAGGACCAGTTCATCGACAAGAATCCTGCGTCGTACAAGCTGACCGTCACCAAAGACGGTGGCGATGTCGACGCCATCACTGCAGCCACCATCACTTCGAGAGCTTTCTCGAAGGCGGTGGACAAGGCATACAAGGCTTTTGAAGCCAACAAGGCACAATTCATGAACAACGCTCCCGCCGAGAAAGTTACGCCTGATGCAGATGTAGCACCCGTCGAGGAGAACAATGAAACCATGGAAGGAGGACAAGACAATGAGTAACAATCTGCAAACCTTTACCAAAGGCCTCGTCAAAGAGAACCCCATCTTGGTGTTGCTGTTGGGCTGCTGCCCGACTTTGGCAACGACCACCAGTGCCATCAACGGCATGTCGATGGGTTTGGCCACCACCTTCGTGCTGGTGTTGTCGAACATCTTCATCTCACTCTTGAAGGGTTTCATCCCTGACAAGGTTCGTATCCCCTGCTTCATCGTGGTCATCGCCTCGTTCGTGACTTTGGTGCAGCTGCTGATGCAGGCCTACGTGCCCGATATTTATGAGACCCTCGGTCTGTTCATCCCCCTCATTGTGGTGAACTGCATCGTGTTGGGTCGCGCTGAGGCTTTTGCCTCGAAGAACCCTGTGTTCCCGTCGCTGTTGGACGGCCTTGGCATGGGCTTGGGCTTCACCCTCGCTTTGACGCTGTTGGGCTGCCTCCGTGAGTTCCTCGGCAGCGGCTCCATCTTCGGCCTCACCATCCTGCCCGAAACGGCCAACATCCTGGTGTTCATCCTGCCTCCCGGCGCTTTCATCTGCCTCGGCTTCGTTATCGCTATCGTCAACAAATTCAAAAAAGAAAGTCACTAAGCCATGAAATACCTCATCATTATCTTATCGACCATTTTGGTCAACAACGTGATCTTCTCCCAGTTCCTGGGTATCTGCCCCTTCTTGGGCACGTCTAAGAAGACCTCAACTGCAGTGGGTATGAGTGCAGCAGTCATCTTCGTGCTGACCTTAGCCACCTTGGTGACTTGGCTGACGAACCGCTACATCCTGATACCCTTGAATTTGACCTTCTTACAGACCATCGCCTTCATCCTCATCATCGCTGCTTTGGTGCAGATGGTGGAGATTATCCTGAAGAAAATCAGCCCGGCATTGTACACCGCCTTGGGCGTGTTCCTGCCGCTGATTACGACCAACTGCGCTGTCCTTGGCGTGTCGTTGACCGTAGTCACCAAGGAATTCAACTATGGCGGCGTGGCTCACATGCTGAGCCTCGGCGAGTCCATCGTCTATGCCGTCGGCATCGCCCTCGGCTTCGCCATGGCACTGATTATCTTCGCCGGCATCCGTGAACACATCGACCTGATGGAGCCTCCCAAGGGCATGAAGGGCACCCCCATCGCCCTGATTACCGCCGGCATCCTCGCCTTGGCCTTCATGGGCTTCACGGGGATTGTGTAAAGAACCGAACACTGAAGTGTTTTTTGTGGAACACGGATTCCACGGATGGACACGGGATAATTGATTCCGTGAAAACCCGGGGAATTCGTGTTCGTTTTTTTTGTTATTTTTGCACGCATGAAAGCAAAACTTTTTGTCATAGGATGGTTCATGTTGGTTTTGTCCGCCTGCACATCGACCAAGATCCCTGAGCCTGCCGAAGGGCCGTCCCTCGAACTTTGTGCCATTGACAGCTTGATGTGGCGCCATCCCGACAGCGCGTTGATGCGGCTGTTGCCTTGGTTCGACACCTGTTGTAGAGACGCGGCATGCCACGTCTCTACCGCCACGGCCTACGACCGCCATTACGCCAACCTGTTGTTGTCCGAATTGTTGTACAAAAACGATTACGCTCAAACCAACCGAACGGAATTGCAACAAGCGGTGTCGTATTTCGATTCGTTGGTGGTGAATGGTGCGGACACACGCGGTGTGTCCCTACAGACCCGACCGCGTAGGGACGCACGACGTTCGTCCGCCCAAAATATCGCGTTTTTGGACGCCCGCGCTCATTATATTAATGGTGTGGGATATTACGAGCGTGACAGCCTTGTACCCGCCTGCGCCGAATACTTGAAGACCTTGGAAATGATGGAAAGCCGTTTCGGGGAGGAGGAACTGGTGGGGCATAAGGCTAAGTTCATGACTTATACTTACAACCGTCTTGGCGATATGTTTTCGGAGCAGTTTATGATGGAACCAGCCATCTTTTGCTATAAGAATTCTCTTGTGTTTTCCCATATATCACCTATTTCACCATATAGTGTTTCAAGTGCTATGTACCGTATAGGAAAACAATTCAATAAGAAGAAGGAAATAGACAGTGCAAGCTATTATTATTCGCAAGCCATAAAAAATATGCCCGATACTATCGCCGCATTTTATCGAGATATAGTTTCATCACAAACTTTATTGTCCTATCAATTGACTCATCAAGAAGAAATGTCCTTGCAACGCTTGAAACAAATGGCTATCTTGGCTGATGACAATAACGAAAAACTGACTCGTTATCTGGTTATTGGATATATTTATTTTGAAGAAAGAGAATACGATTCTGCACAACTATACTTGAAGTCAGTTTTTGAAAACATGGACGATGCTATTTCACAAATGCAAGCTGCAGAGTATTTGCGTATCCTTTACGACAGTCTTGATGAAAAAAAACAATCGGATTTTTACATTCATTTCTTGGCCATGCATAAGCCAATGGAACCTGAAACTGACGCTAAAATATCCAACTTAAGCGAATTGTTCAAAAACTATCTTGATGAAAAACAAAACCAGCAAGCAGAAAAAGAGAAACACGAGGAACGAAAGCAAACCATAAAGAAAACTATAGGAATACTAGTTCCAATTTTGCTTTTTATTGTCATAATCTTCAGTTTGCTGATAAGAAGCAGACACAAAAAGAACTTGGAGGCCGAGCGTCAGGCACACAATATCGAGAAAAATGCCATATCGGGTCGCCTGAAGAAAAGCAATCAGGAATTGCGCGAGCTGAAAGGCCAAATCAAGCAGCAGGAGAACAACACAGTCCAAAAAACCGAATTACAAGCCGCTAATTTTACTGACGAGCCTGTTTGTCGCCTCATTTTAGAGCGAGTGAAAGAAGGACGGTTCAAGTCGAAAGTGGATTATGTTTACTATAAAGACTATGCTTTGGATAAGGAACAGATAAGGTCTTTGTGCATTGCCGTTGACAGCCATTTTAGGCAATTTACCACCCGCCTTAAAAAGACCTATCCAACACTTACTAAAAGCGACCTTGAGTATTGTTGCCTGTACCTGCTAGGCTTGACAGATGCCGATGTTGCCGCTTTAATGCAACGTGCATACAGTACGATAAGCGAGCGTAACAGCAAGTTAAGAAAGATTTTCGGTGATGAAAATGCACTTTCAATTACCCTATGGAATTTAGCGAATAAAGATTCATTTGATTGATTAACAAGATGTTAATTAAAAAACCGAACTTTTCCGAACCATCATTTCCTTGACAGAGGCAATATAACCGCCCTACTTTTGCATCGCATTTCAAAATCAACAAAGCGATGAAAAAAATTAGCAAATTGGTTCTGATGCTCTGCTTGGTCTTTTCAGGAGCATTTAGCTATGCCCACGGCATAGTCAAAACAAGAGAAAAGATAGGAGAGGATAGCACTCCTATTTTAATCATAGAAAAGGCGAGTTATACTAGTTCAGAAAAAGGCAATTCAATTGTCGCAACAATTGATGCCCACTATCTCACTGTGGCCTTCACCGAAAACCTAGGTCAGGTCGCGATTGAAATTGCCACGGCTTCAGGTGTCTCGGTGCAATTTACTTCCACGCAAACGCCCAACGGCGTGCAATGCTACATTCCCAATATTGGGGATTACATCGTCACCTTCACTTTGCCCAACGGCGATGAGTATTATGGTGAATTTACAGTAACTGATTAACTAAACAAAACAATTTCGATGCGCTAACAGTGTTTCTAATAGAAGCCGTAAAAGAACAACGGCGTGAAATTGAGATTCTACGCAAGACACTGGAGGAAAATGGTCTAATGGAGTCGAAAAAACCATAAAAACCTTTGCTGCCATGAAAAAGTTTATATACCTTTGCGGCATGATATTGCTAAGTTTGAACATGATGGCGCAGATTGGCAACAACCGTCAATTGGAGGACTCGTTGTATTGTGACTGGAATGACAAGAACTTGGAAGTCCAGTATCAACCAAGTCATCTTCCAATCACTCCAGGATGGAGGATTGATTATAGTCATAGTGATGAATTCAATGACACAATAATCGATAGAACCAAATGGATTGTAAAGAATAGAAGTTGGCATAAACAAAACGGACATGTAGGTTATTTAGACTCTGAAGACAACGTTAAAGTTGAAGATGGGAAGTTATTCCTTTCCGTCACTGAAAACACTGACAGCTTGGATTGTTTATGTAGGTGGTGTAGTAAAAGTAATTCTGATTCAATAATAATTCCAGAATTGCTTGCGGGGTGGGTTACTTTTATTGATACTATTCGGTATGGATATATTGAGACAAAATGCTATCTTCCCAAAAACCACAACTATTGGCCATGCTTTTGGACGACGGGAAGGGATACGATAATTGACGATTACGACGAAGTGGATGTGTTCGAACGAACAAGAGACTCCCATACAGATCATCCTAATATGATAAGACAAAACTGCTATAATGGAGCTAATTGTTCCTATTCTTCTTTTATGACACAAATCCTTACTTTTCCTGATTCCATCAGTGGTAAAACTGTCGTGTTTGGCGCAGAGATATTGCCTGAAGAGGTGGTGTTTTATATAAATGGTCATGTTTCAAGTCATTTGAGATTTGATGAAAACCCTGACCATTATAATCATTGGAACACTTTCACTTGTACTGATATTGAAGAAATGATTCCTATGAAAATGATCCTTAGCCTGACTTGCGATTCTACCACAACAACCATTCCGCAACCATATGAAAGTTCTTGGTTTGATTATGTTATGTGTTACAAGTTGGAACGAGGCGATGATAACACTTATCACCCTTCTGTTTTCTCACCATCAAATGAATCCACCAAAGTATACCCTCATGTTGTTTTGGGCGGTGTTGGACACACGGCAAATGTAAGCACTCCAACGGCCATTTGGGCTGAACAGGATATTATCCTCGACAAGGGATTCCAATTGTCATCCAATACGGCCTTTTCTGCCCGAGTCATTAAGGTGCCCGACCCCGAACATTCAAAGCTTTATATTCAAAACTGTCAATAATAATCATTTTAATCATGAAACAATTTGCATTTACTTTTATCATTTTGTTGTACCTTGCCTCTCCGTTTAGAGCGCAAGAAAAACAATTCTACCAGCCGGATACTGCCAAAATCTACTTCGATTTAACCGAACATCCCTATTGGCACTATGGCGAAGTGTACACTTTCAGTTGTACATACGATTCCGACGGCTTGTTGTCACAATTAAAAACAGAGTGGGCAGAAAGTGGAATGTGGTATTACCGCAAACATCAATACGAATACGACGCTTTCCATAATATGACCCACGACAGGTTTAACGGAGCTTCGTGGGAATATCCCCCAGGATCGCAAGCGCTCAAAGTATATACCTATCAAGGCAACTTGCTTTCAAGCTATGCGAATTATGATTATGATTTTCATTCAGGCCCCGATTTCTGGTATTGTGTTGACAGTAGTGTTTATGATTATGATAAGTTGGGCAGGCTGATAGAAACAAATTCCTATAACCGCAATATGCAGCATACGACAACTATCCATTATGATTATCCTGAGCAACATCAGACCGTGCTGACCACGGAAAAACTGATTGATGGGGCTTGGAATACCGTAAGTCGCACCACAAAAGATTTTTCTGAAGAAGACTTATTGCTGAATAGTCTGACTGAAACATGTAACGGAGGCGTTTATTCAAACAGTACACTTGTTACATATACTTATAGTACAAGCGGAAAAATAATGGAGGTATTGACTCAAGATTGGACTGATGGGGCATGGATTAATGTCAAATTACAGGCTTATAGTTACAATGAAAACGGCTATTTGGTGTCGTTAGAAATCAAGGAGTGGCAAAATGGCGGATTCGAGAACAAAAACCGCGCAGTTTATGAGCCGAATGAAGATGGGTATCCTGTAGTGGTCACTTTTGAAAAATGGAATGGAGAAAAATGGGTAGATGGCATTTGGAAACCAGATTTGTTTGTTTACAATGAAAGCTATTTTAATAGACAGAATAAAGAACTCTGTGGAGAGGATGTCAAGCGGATAGAAATCCATTACACTAATACTCCAATGCCGAGCTATATTGTACAAGAACAAGGTGCGGCACAAGAATTCTGTAAGGTTTTCCCTAATCCCACCACGGGTAGGGTCACAATCTTAGGCCAAGAACTCAAACAGGCAGAAGTCATCAACACGCTCGGGCAGCGCGTGGCTACCGCCACGGGCAAAGGCGAAATGCTGCAAATCAACATCGCCAACCTGCCTGCGGGTGTCTATTTCGTCCGCGTCAAGGATAAGGAAGGAAGAAAGTGTGTTAGGAAAATAGTGAAAGAATAAAAAC
>JAEEGG010003865.1_pt1 | contig 36980 bp, 35 predicted proteins | sample 9134161 | NCBI WGS metagenome assembly JAEEGG01 (sample SAMN16246543, study PRJNA631951) | gut metagenome | biome: gut microbiome; feature: rumen; material: CR-attached | host: Bos | place: Iran: Karaj | collected 2018-10
TTGAAAGTCAGGTCGATGTCGCCGCAGCCCTCGTTGATGTTGAGATAGAAGCTTCGATTCCAAAGGGTGTCGATGTCGAATTCTATTGAGTTGACGACCAACTCTCCCATGCCTCTGTGGGAGTCCGTGCAAATCAAATCGCCCACCGAGGCAAAGTTGATCTGACGCAGACTATCGTAATACACCGTCAAGTCGATACTATAGTCATAGCTGCGCAGCCAGTTGTATTCGTTCTCGTTTTTTATGATGAGCGTATCTCCATCGAATTCGGTAGTCACTTTCCCGATGAGGTTCTTGGGGCAGGTCAGTTCCAGACGGGGTTGGTTGTCGTGCACCAATCTGACATTCACGTTGTTATACATGGAAATCGCGCTGAATCTTTGGCCAATATTGCGGCATTCGGTGACCGGCTCCCCATTGTTGAAGAGTTGATCCATCTTGCTGCATGAGGCGGTCAGCAGGCTAACGAGGAAAAACAGGACTGCGATGTGTTTTCTTTTCATGGGTTGGCAGGTAGTATTTGTGCTGGATATGGTATCCTATGCCGAAGCTGATGAAGTCGGCCTTGATGTCGTAGGTGGTGAAAGCGAGTGTGGCAAACAGGTTGTCGTTGAAGTAGTAGCGTGCGGCCACTTTCTGGTAAAACAGCATCCCGAAGGTCGGCGAGTTAAGGGGGACGTTGTTGCGCAAGCCGACATTAAACATGAAGCTGACGCGGTCGAGCAGCATCTCATAAGCGAACAAGAATCCTGGCTTCAAGTAAATGTCCCAGTCGGGCTTGGTGATCTTGTCGGAGTTGTCGTAGACCAGTTCGATTCCAAGTCCCAACCGATCGCGCTCGGAGATTTGGAACATGAAGTTGGCAGCCAAGTCGTGCACGAAAAAATATTCGTGGGTTCCGTATTGCTGACTCAAGTCTTTGAAACCAATGGTGTATTGATAATCGGTGACGAAATGCCGTTTGCCGTCAAACTCGAATAGATAGTTCTTGGGTCGCAGTCGCTTGTCGATGTGGGTCTTGGGTGGCGCCAAGTACCATGATAACCCCGTGGCAACGCTGAAGATATTGATGCCCATGTTCGGGGCTCGTGTGGCGCCGTTCGAGAAATGGGTAAGGCCAGCCGAAGTCACCCAATGCAGCCGGTCAACGATGCGCTGACGGTACTCGAACGACAGATTAATTGCTGCGTTGATGTGCGAACCGATGGCGTAGTTGTGGTAGTTTTCTTTCGGGTCGAATTTGTTGGTGAGGTAGCCCACACCCACGCCTAATTTGAAGGTCAGCCTGCTGTGTGCGCCCGGTGTGATGGGGAAGTTGATGAAAGGGTAGAGGGCAAACACCTTGCCCAATTCGGTAGAGATGCTGTCGTTGCCGAAGCCCGAATAATAGAAAGTGAAACCGATGGAAGGGTAGTTGTGCAGCACCTCCCAACGGTGCTCGCCGTAGGTGTTGCGGTGCAGCGAAAACTCATAGCTGGGTGTATGACGGCTGTAGCGACCTAAGGCAGAGTGGTATTCGTCGTTTTGGAAATACATGTAGCCATAATGCACCCGTGCCTCAATCTCATAGTTCCGATTACTGAGTTGGGCACTCGCTGTTTTCCCTATTAATAATAAGGTGAACAGCACAAAGAGAATGTTATGGCGTTTTTGTCGTTCCATCGAGCCTGCAAAGGTACAAAAAACAATGATAATGGAGAGATTCCCTTTGGGAATGGAGTGCCACTATTATTTAACCGCGGCGGCTTCGAGCGTTTACGATTCGTCAGCTTTACAAACCGCCGCTTTCTACATCAGACACCAACTCCATTCCCGCGCAGCAGGAATCTCAACATTCAACATTATTCCCTATCTTTGCACCTTCAAAATAATGTTATCATGGACGAAAGACTATCAGCCTTCAAACGCCTTTTAGATATCATGGATGCCGTGCGAGCGGGCTGCCCGTGGGACAGCACCCAGACCATCCACAGCCTGCGTCACCTCACCATTGAGGAGACCTACGAACTAAGCCAAGCCATCCTCAACGACGACCTCAACGAGGTGAAAAAGGAACTCGGCGACCTTATGCTCCATCTCGTCTTCTATGCAAAGATAGGGCAGGAGCAAGGTGCTTTCGACATCGCCGATGTGCTCAATGGTATCTGTGAGAAGATGATTGTGCGTCATCCGCATATCTTTGGCAATGAGCATGTTGAGAATGCAGAACAGGTGGAGCAAAATTGGGAGAAAATCAAGTTGGAGCGCGAGCACAACCGCAGTGTGCTAGGTGGTGTGCCCGAGGGACTTCCGTCCTTGTTGAAGGCCTACCGCATGGCACAGAAGACCGCAGGTGTGGGCTTCCGTTGGCCCGAGGCCGAGCAGGCCTGGCAGAAAGTGGAGGAAGAGAAGAATGAACTCATCGAGGCATTGCAAAATCCTGACGACACTGCACATATTGAAGAGGAATATGGCGACCTGCTCTTCGCTCTGGCCGCTTATGGCAACTACATCGGCGTGAACCCGGATGATGCTTTGGAAAAGACCAACAAGAAGTTCCGCGAGCGTTTTGCCTACATTGAGCAGAAAGCCCGCGAGCAAGGCAAAGGCGTTCAACACCTCACTTTAAATGAAATGATAAACTACTGGAAAGAATCCAAGGCATTATAGTGAAATAAATCTTCCGCAAATCTCATTCAGCATTCCCAACTGCCCCACTCCCAACTTAAAACTCTCAACCTTCAATTATCAACTCTCAACTACTCTCAACTCTCAACTCTTTACTAAAAAAATCCTAAATCTCCTTGCATCAAACAAAAAATGGTTATATTTGCAGCGCGTTTTGCGTAATGTTTTTGATTGAATTCATCCACTTAATACTAACTAAAATTTCAAAAAAATGAAAAAAGTATCTTTACTCATTGCGATGATTGCCTTCGTTTGTGGCAATGCTTTCGCACAGTCGCTGTACTTTGATTTCAACGACTGCCCTGCTGGCGCTAAGATCGCCCAAACCCTTGGCGATCCTTGGACAACTTGGTCAAATGCCCCTGGCGGTGGTGAAGACGGTGTCTTCGCTGAAGCTGACGGTACGATGGCCGCTCACTTTACTTTTGGCAACGACCAAGTTCTGAAACTCGGTGGTATCGAAACGGGTGTTTTCGACCTCGTTTTTGATGCTTACGTTCCGAATGGCAAGAATGGTTATTTCAACGTGTTGCACCATTTTGCTGGTTCTGGTTCTACTTGGGCTGCTCAATTCTATCTCTGCTGCTCCAATGATGGTCAGAATACCACAGCTTTCGGCGAAGGCTTGGGCACTGTCCATGCTGGTAGCAATGGCACTGCAGAAATCCCTTGCGTTTATGACCAATGGATGCAGTACAGAGTTCACATCGACATGGACCAAGACTGGGCTACCCTTTACTGGAACATCGCTGGCCAACCTGAGCAGGAAATGTGCTCATGGCAATGGAGCTTGGACAGCTTCGGTGAGAACACCGTTGGCCGTACCCTCGATGCCATGGACTTCTATCCTCCCGAGAATGCTGCCACTTCTGAATTCTTCATCGACAACATCGGTATCATCAGTGGTGCTGACGACCAAGTGTTGATTGACGACGATTTTGAAGCTTATCCTCTCGGTGGCAAGATTGCTGAAAGCGCTATTGCCATTGGAAACGATTGGTGGACCACTTGGACCAACCAACCCGGCAGCAACGAAGACGGTGTTATTGCAATGGCTGGTGGTACACAATGCGGTTACATCTCTGGCGCTAATGACAACGTCCTCCTTCTCGGTGGTCAGGAATCAGGTACCTACGACCTTGAGTTCGCTATTTTCTGCGAGGAAGGTAAGTACGGTTACTTCAACATCCTTCACGAGTTCAATGGAAGCGGTTCAACTTGGGCCATGCAGGCTTATGTGAACGCTACCAATGACGGCAGCACTTCTTCTACGACTTATGAACCTGGTCATGGTACAGTGCACGCTGGTGCCAACAGCAACGGTGACATCCCTGCAGTTGTGAATGAGTGGATGTTCTTCCGTATCCATGTGGATTGCGACGCTGACCAAGCTGAACTGTTCTATCGTTCAGAAACCACTCAGCCTGAGGAAATCTCAGTCGTGAGCTGGCAGTGGAGCCTCGACAGCTTCGGTGAGAATGTGGTTGGCCGCAAGATGGATGCCATGGACTTCTTTGCTCCTAATACCACATTGGGTTGCTACTATCTCGACAACTTCAGATACACCAGAATCGGTCAAGAGACCGCCGCTTCTCTCGAGTTCGATACCGATGAGATCTTTGTTGAACTCATGGAAGACGATGCCAATTCTGTCGACATCGAAATCAGCAATGAAAACGGAACTTCTATCGGTGACTGGACTGCTTGGATCGACTTCGGTATGGGTGAAGGCGGCTCCGCCACTTCACAAATCAACTATGACGTTGAGCCTAACGACAATTCTTCGTTTGTCGGCTTCAACTGGGAAGAGCCTACCTTGGTTGAGGTTGCCACTATGTTCCCCGGCATGTCCTATGCTGGAGCTGCTATGGGTTGCCAAATTATCAGTGCTCAGTATTACATTGTTCCTACTACTTCTGGTTTTGGTATTGAAGCTGGTACCGACCTCACCTTCCGTATCTATGGTCAAGGTATGAATGGTCAACCCGGTCAAGTCCTTGCTGAAAAAGTCGTTCCTTATGCTCAAATCAACCAAGAGGATTGGACTGTTGCCACCTTCGACACCCCTGTCGATTTGACAGGCTTCAATGTTTGGGTGACCGTTGAATTCACTCAAGCTGTGGGTGGTTATGCTATGTCATTTGACGGTATGTCATATCAGCCCAATAGCGGTTTCTATCGTACCAATGGCGGCGGTGCCTTCAATGGACTCGGACCTGATAATTTGAGCGACGATTATGGTTGCCTCCATCTGCGCGCCAACGTCCAAGGTACTTCTGTTCCTTCAACTTGGGCTACTTTGAGCAAGCCCGAAGGTTCCATCGCTATCGGTGAAACTGATGTTGTAACTGTCAATTTCAACTCCATCGGCATGGACGATCAGACCAACATGGAAGCAAAAGTTATCTTCAAGACCAACGATCCTGAGAATGAAGAGTATCTTATCCCGATCCATTTGTTTGTGGACTACACTTCAGTTGCTGAAAACGGAGAAGAAACTTACAACATCTATCCTAATCCCGCCACTTCGATGGTTACCCTCGAAGGCGAGAACCTGAGCCATGTGGCCATCTACAATGTGGCTGGTCAGCTCGTCCGCGTGGTGAAGCTCGACAACATGGTCAACAACATCAACATGGATGTTGAGGCTGGTGTCTACTTCTTCAGCATCTACGACAACAATGGCAACAACAGCGTCCAACGCGTTGTCATCACCAAGTAATCAATCTTACGGTTGAATGAAAAAACCGCTCCTTTTGGGGCGGTTTTTTTTGTTGTTATGTCTGAAATCCTTACTTTTGCAATCCAAACCCAACGAAATGACCCTCGAAGAACTGAAGAAAACGCTTTCCCAAGCCTCGCAGGTCTTCATCCTTACGGATGAGAACGTCGCCATGTTTTGGCTTGCCGAAACAAAGCATTGGCTCGGCTGCGATCATGCCGTGGAGATTGTGTTGAAACCAGGCGAGAAGTACAAGACCCTGCCAACCGCACAAAGGATTTGGAAATCCTTAATGAAATACCATGCCGACCGTCAGGCCGTTATGGTCAATCTGGGCGGTGGCGTCATCACAGATTTGGGCGGCTTTGTGGCTTCGTGTTACCATCGGGGCATCCGTTTCCTTAATATCCCGACCACCTTGCTTGCCATGGTCGATGCGGCGATAGGAGGGAAGACCGGAGTTGATTTCGGCGGCTGCAAGAACCAGATAGGGACTTTCGCGGAACCTTTGGAGGTTTGGATTTCGCCTATCTATCTCAGCACCTTGCCGCATCGGGAGATACTTTCGGGCGTGGCCGAGATGATGAAATATGGCTTCATCGCCCATCCACCCATGCTGAAGGTCAACCCCGACAATTATCAGGAGTATCTTTTGGCCGCAGGCAAGATAAAACGCGAAATCGTGGCGAAGGATTATAATGAGCAAGGATTTCGCAAAGTGCTCAACTTTGGACACACTTTGGGTCATGCCATCGAAAGCCATAGCTTTACCAAAGACAACCCTTTGCTTCATGGCGAAGCGGTGGCGTTGGGCATGGGTGCGGCTTTGTGGCTCTCGGTGCAGCTTTGTCATCTCGATGAGAAGGTGCTACGCGACTTTGAACGACAGTTACCCATCTTGCTTTCGGAAGCGGAAACGAAATTGGATGTCGTTGATATTGAACCCGTGATGCGCTATTTGGCGCACGACAAGAAAAACAAGGACGGAAAAGAACAATTCGTGTTGATAGAAGCCCCTGGACGACCAGTGCTTGACGTGGAAGTGGGTTCGGAAAAGGTTAGAGAGGCTTTGGCTTACATTATAAATAAGGTATATAGCTTATGAAACTACAATGTACTATTCAGTTGCCGGCCAGCAAGAGCGAAAGCAACCGCGCTTTGATGATTGCTGCCTACGGCGGTTTTGCTCCAGATTTTCAGAATCTTTCGGATTCGAAAGACACAATGGTTTTAAAGGAAGCACTGCGAGGATTATCTCCTATAGATTCCCTCTCTCCCACATGCCAAGGCGGGAAATGCTCAGCATTCGACGTAGTCAATGACATAGGAGCTAATCCACGAATAATCAATATCTCCGATTGCGGCACTGCGGCGCGTTTCATGGCGACCTATCTGGCTACCCATGAAGGGAATTGGCTCTTGACGGGTTCGCAGCGGATGCGGCAACGCCCCATGGCACCGCTTGTAGAGACTTTGTTGTCGCTTGGTGCAGAAATACAATATGCTGAAAAACAAGGTTTTCTTCCTCTTCAAATCCGAGGTAAGTCGATTTTGGGCGGAAAAGTGACAATGGTCATGTCGCAAAGCAGCCAGTTTGCCTCCTCCTTGCTCTTGGCCGCCCCGATGTGGCCTCAAGGCCTTGAGATGGAACTGCTTGGCGACCTCAATTCCTTCCCTTATCTCGACATGACCTTGGCCATGATGCGGCATTTTGGGGCAGAGGTTGAACTAAAGGGCAGGATAATCACCGTCAGGCCTAAGCCTTATCAAACCAATGGTTTCATGGTTTCATCCGATTGGAGTGCAGCTTCCTATTGGTATGAAATGGCCGCATTCAGTGAAGATTGTGAAATTCGGTTGCCCTCGCTGAGTCTGCGGTCGCTGAGCATAGTCGAGTCGGCGAAGGACCGCCATGGTGTCCAAGGCGACTCCATCATCGCCGAATGGATGAATCCATTGGGGGTGATGAGCGTTGAGGAGAATGATTCCATCGTTTTGCGCAAGAAAGCCATTGATAAACAGGATTATGCTTTCGATTTTTCATATAATCCCGACTTGTTCCCGACGATGGCGGCCACTTGTGCCGGATTGCAACTTGAGGCAAGGTTTACGGGTATTGCCACCCTTGAAAACAAGGAATCGGACAGGATTTTGGCGATGAAAATGGAGCTGGCCAAGATCGGTACCTTATTGGAACGTGTTTCTGATAATGAACTTGTTTTGAAACCCTCATCAAGTTTGCCATTCTTTGGACCTTCGGCTCCGTTGCAGTTCAATGCATACGGAGATCATCGCATTGTCATGGCCTTGGCACCGCTTTCCATGAAGGTCGGGACAATCACTTTCGATCATCCGGAAGTGGTTGCAAAATCGTATCCGAACTACTGGAAGGACTGCCCGTTTTTTAAGGTTTTGATGTGAAAAACCCACTTTTTGAAAATAAATTGCAGTCAGATGGAAGAAATTCCGTAATTTTGCACGATTTTTTTGCAAAAAAAGAAGAAAATGAAAGTCGAACTGTTTGTTCCCTGCGTCATCGACCAGTTTTTCCCTCAGGTCGCTATCGACACGTTTAAGGTGCTGAAGCGCGCTGATGTGGATGTGGAATATAATCCGGAACAAACTTGTTGTGGACGCTTTGCTTATCATGCTGGTTTTCTGGAAGAAGCCAAGGATTTGGGAGATAAGTTCCTTAATGACTTTTCCTATGAAGGTCCGGTGGTAGCACCCTCGGCGGCTTGCGTACACTACATCAAGAAATACTATCCCGAGTTGTTTTTCAATACTGCCAACCATTTGAATTTCAAGAAGATGGTGGCCAATGTCTATGAGCTGACCGATTTCTTGGTCAATAAGGTGAATTTTGTTGATTTCGGTGCGGAGTTCCCTCATAAAGTGACGTTTCATGACAGTTGCAGTGCCTTGAGAGGCTTGGGTTTAGGCAAGGAAGCCCGTCTCTTGCTCTCGAAAGTGAAAGGGCTGGAGCTGGTTGAGATGAAGCAGACTGACATGTGTTGTGGCGCCGATTTTTCGTTGCAGGTGCAGCATGAGACCCTGTCAACGGGAATGGCGTCGCACAAGGTCAAGAACGCGATGAACACGGGAGCTGAGTATATTGTCTCGACCGACATGACCTGCCTGATGCACCAGAAAGCCTATATTGAGAAGGCTGGACTGCCTATTAAGGTGATACACATCGCGGAAGTGCTTGCCTCGGGTTGGATGTAATATCAAATAATGTAAATCATGGAGAAACCCTATTATATACACGAGAGTAGTTATGTCGATGACAATGTGAGCATCGGTGCTGGGACGAAGATTTGGCATTTTTGCCATATCCAGTCGGGTGCTGTCATTGGCGAACGTTGCTCATTGGGGCAGAATGTGAATGTGGGAAACAATGTGAAGATTGGCAATGGAGTACGGATTCAGAACAATGTTTCCATCTATGAAGGCGTTGAGATTGAGGACAATGTGTTTTGTGGCCCGAGTTGCGTCTTCACCAATGTGACCACGCCGCGGTCGCATTTCCCTGTTCATGGTGTGTATGCCAAGACGAAGATTTGCGAAGGCGCTTCCTTGGGTGCCAACTGCACGGTGGTCTGCGGTCATACGGTGGGCAAGAGCGCTCTCATCGCTGCCGGTGCCGTAGTGACCAAGGATGTGAAGCCTTATGCCTTGATGGCGGGTGTCCCAGCACGACAAATCGGTTGGGTTTGCGAGTGCGGCAAACGCCTCAATGCAACGCTGCACTGCGAATGCGGAAGGTGCTATGAAGAAAAAAATGGATGTTTAACGAAAATAGTGTAGTGTAGCCTTGTTGTTCAGTTCCAAAAAACTGGACGACTGCTCACTGCTAACAGATACAGATGCAATTCAGAGATTTAAAAACCCAATATACCGTCCTGAAGGACGAAATGAACAAGGCCATTCTTGATGTGGTGGCTTCTTCGGCTTTTGTGATGGGCCCCAAAATCAAGGAGATGGAGACCGCTTTCGCTGACTATGTTGGTGCAAAACACTGTGTGGCTTGCAATAGCGGCACGGATGCGCTGCTTCTGGCGCTGAAGGTGTGGGATGTGAAAGCTGGTGATGCCGTTTTTGTGCCGAGTTTCACTTTCTTCGCTTCGGCTGAAGTGATTGCCATGCAAGGCGCTACTCCCGTCTTTGTCGATGTTGACAAGGACACCTTCAACATGGATGTCGTTGACCTTGAGAGGAAGATCGAACAGACTTTGAAGGCAGGTCAACTTACACCTCGTGTGGTCATTGCAGTCGATTTGTTCGGCCTCCCCGCCGATTTCAAAGCAATCCGCAGGGTGGCAGAAAAGCATCATCTCTTTGTCTTGGAAGACGGTGCCCAAGGCTTTGGTGGACGCATCGGCGAACAAAAAGCCTGTACTTTTGGTGACATTTCCACCACATCGTTTTTCCCGGCCAAGCCCGTAGGCTGTTATGGCGACGGTGGTGCCGTGTTCACCGACGATGACGAGTGGGCAGCGTTGCTCGAGTCGTATCATATCCATGGCAAAGGCAGCGACCGCTACGACAATGTACGCATCGGCATGAATTCGCGTATGGACAGCATTCAGGCTGCTGTGCTTTTGGTCAAATTGAAAGCCTTTGCGCAGTATGAACTAGATGATGTCAACAAGGTGGCATGTCGTTATACGGAGAAATTGAAGGGTGTGGTCAAGACCCCGGTGGTACCTGAAGGCTATTACTCCAGCTGGGCGCAATATACCCTGCAAGTGAAGGATAAGGAGGTCAGGACAGGCCTGCAGAATGCCTTGAAGTCTTTGGACATTCCAACCGCCATCTATTATCCTATCCCGATGCACAAGCAGACGGCTTTCAACTATCTGAACCCATCGGACAACCGTTGCCCTGTGTCTGAAGCTTTGGCCGATACGGTGATTTCTCTGCCTATACATCCATATCTTTCTGAGGCTGATCAGGATATGATTTGCAAAGCAGTTTGTGAATTCTTGAACAAGTAATTGTTTTTGTAATGGGTAGAAAGCCATTTTTTAGTTCATTGGCAAGTCGTGACAATTACGACGAGGTCATACAATACCTTGCCGTGACTGAGACCCAGCATGCCCCGAGGTTTGATTTCGATAATGCTCCGGATGAGCTTCGGGAACTGATGGAAGTGGCTAAAACGCCCAGAAGCCCCGAACGTTCGCAATGGCTGAACGACTATGCAGATAAAACATGGGCTGTCCCAGATGGTGAGGCAACGGTATTGTTTGCAAAAGAGCACTTGAACGCGGTCAGGCACTTGAATCAGTTTTTGCGGAGTGCCAATGCCAAACTGAAACAGGATGGATATTTCGTCTGTGCCTTCGACACTTCCCAAAAACGCAGGGCGCAGATATTCAGCAAGCACATCAGCATTGTCGCCTATATTATTTATTTCTTTGATTTCCTTTGGCATAGAGTCTGCCCGAAGCTCAGACTAACGAGCAGGTTCTATTATTTGTGCACCAAAAAGGTGAGAAAGGTTTTCCCTCGCCCGGAAGTCCTGGGTAGGTTGTATTATTGTGGCTTTGATGTGGTTAGCGAGCAATATATTCACGACCGTTACTGTGTGATTGCACAGAAGAAGCGCGAGCCATACGACCAGCCGCATACCAGGGGGTTGTTTGTCAAATTGCGTAGGGTAGGCAAAAATGGAGAGCTGTTCAATGTGTATAAGCTCCGTACCATGTATGCCTATTCCGAGTTCTTGCAGACCTATATCTACGAGAACAACGATTTGGATGTGGGTGGCAAGTTCGCCGACGACTATCGCGTCACGGAATGGGGGCGTATACTTCGCAAGTTGTGGCTCGACGAACTGCCTATGGTTTTGAATATGATGAAAGGCCAGATGAAACTGGTGGGCGTGCGCCCTCTCAGCCAGCAGTATTTCAGCCTGTATGACGAAGATTTGCAGCAACTTAGAACAAAAGTCAAGCCAGGTCTTCTCCCTCCGTTCTATTTGGATATGCCAGAAACTTTGGAAGAGATCCAGGACAGTGAGAGACGCTATTTGGAAGCCTATATGAAGCATCCTTTCCGCACCGATTGGAAGTACTTTTGGGGCATTGTCGGCAATATTCTGTTGAGAGGCAAGCGCTCACATTGAATTATTTTGAATTCTTGTTTTTTTCTTGCTTTATTTATTAAAAAAAACCTTATTTTTGCAGCGCGTATGTTATGCTGTATTCTAGCAGAAAACATATTTGGATGTAGTCTTAAAATGGCTATGTTAAACAGTTGTAAAAGTGATAGTTATGGCCTTTTTATGTGGGTCAGAAAGCGAAGCTATACACTTTTTTAATCAAATGTTTCATAAAGTTGAGCCTGAAGACGGAAGGTTGGAATGGCTTTTTAACAGCAAATTGTAATTATGGCACAGACAAAAGAAGAAGACTGGAGCATTGTAATCAAGCCTCGAAACGATCTTTTTGAGGTGAATTTGAAAGAGATTTGGGAGTATCGTGACCTATTGACCTTATTTGTCAAGCGTACCATTACTGTGGCTTACAAGCAGACTATTTTGGGACCGCTATGGTGGTTGATACAACCTGCCATCACCGTAATTATGTACATGGTGGTATTTGGTGGCATCGCGCGTATTCCTACCGATGGCATTCCTCAGCCCTTGTTCTATTTGGGTGGCGTCTGCTTGTGGCAGTATTTCTCTTCTTGTCTTAGCTCTACCGCCAATACCTTTGTCGCCCATTCAGGCATTTTCGGCAAGGTGTATTTCCCTCGATTGATCATGCCTTTGGCTACGGTTATTAGTAATCTGGTTCGTTTTGGGATTCAACTTGGACTGTTCATTGCGGTTTACATCTATTTTGCAATCAAGGGATTGGCGCCTTCCCCTAACTGGTATTTGCTGCTCTTCCCCTTGTTGGTTGTGATGATGGCAGGATTAGCCTTAGGCTTTGGTATTATTGTCTCATCCATGACGACCAAGTATAGGGATTTGCAGATACTGTTTTCATTTATTGTATCATTGTGGATGTATGCCACGCCTATCGTATATCCCCTGAGTACTGTTGCAGGAAAGCGGCGGTGGGGCTATGATGTGGCAGACCTCATGTGCCTAAATCCTGTGACACCTATCATTGAGACTTTCAAACACGGTGCACTTGGTGCAGGTGAGTTTGTAGGTTGGGGTTGGTTGGCTTATAGTTTCGTTGTCATGGTGATAATCTTGGCAATTGGTATCCTTATATTCAATAGGGTACAGAAGAGTTTTATGGATACGGTGTAGTTTTGTTTGGTCTGAGGCTCAATGAGTTTTACTGTTATGGATGAATTGATAAGTGTAATCATCAATGTCTATAACTGCAGGACCTATCTTCAGAAGACACTTGACAGTGTACGCGAACAAAGTTATAGGAACCTGGAAGTGATTTTGGTGGACGATTGCTCGACCGACGGTTCTGGTGAGTTTTGTGATGAGTACTGTAAGCAAGATGGACGATTTCGTGTTATCCATCATGAAAAGAACACTGGAGTCAGCGGGCCTCGGAATACGGGATTGCATGTTGCTAAAGGGGATTATGTCTATTTCATGGATGGCGATGATTACATTCATGTGGAAGCCATCGAGGCATTGGCTGATGCCATCAAGGGAACGGATCTTGAACTTGCCGCTTTTGATCTATATAAGGATGCTTCGGTAGATGAGGATAACCATTGCCCCCGCGAAAAAAGGCCCATCGAAATTGTCTCGACGGAATGGATGATTTTTGAGATGCTTTCAAAAGTACGGCTGAAATGGTGTGTGGTGTGGAACAAACTCTACAAGCGTACTCTCATCGAAGGGCTTTTTTTTGATAATGCTTATAGTATTGAAGATCAGGATTTTAATATCAGAGTATATCAGCGTATTGAGCAAGCAGCAGTTGTCCCGGAAAAGCTGTATTGGTATGTCAAAAATCCCAACTCACTCCTGCACGATCCTTCATACGTTGCCAAACGGTATTATTTGAACACGTTATATCGTTTCAAGATTCTGGAGCATATCCTGCCAGGGAAGAATGAGAAGAAGTATCGTGCATGGATCATCGGTTATGGGTATAATCAGTTGTTGAAACGTCGCAAGATAGAGGAAAATACACCATACGAGTCCGATTTCAATGCATTGTGCAAGGAAATTTTTAGAACTACGGGACGAGAGTTCCTATGCATGGGCCATTTCCCTTTGAAGAAGAAAACAAGGTTTTTCTTTTTATGGAATTTCCCAAAGTTATGCAGTATGCGGGCTAAGATAAAGAGAAGGATAAAGGGATATAGATGACGATGTGATGATAACTGTTTTGTATTTAAGCTCTGTGCAAGGGAACCCCAATGGAGCAGCTCAATCGTTATTTGATCTCATTGAATCCGTAAAGGATGAAGTTAAGCCTATTGTCTTGTGCAGAGGCGAAGGGGATATCTATAATTACTATATCAATCACGGAATAGAATGCTATATTAGCCCATATACCAAGATTTATGGTCATCGTCGTGATTTGTGTCATTATGTTCTTCATCCATGGCATTTAAGATTTATAAAAAACTTTCGAAATATTCGAGCTGCAGCAAGGATGCTGAAGAAAGAATTGTCTGGCAGACAGATTGACATAGTTCATTCCAACGAGTTGACTATAGATTTAGGGTATTATCTAGCGAAATCATTAAAAGCCAAACACGTTTGGCATATTAGGGAATATTTGGAGATGGGTACGCATATGCATGGGCGCGTCCTTATCAGTTTGTCACGTCTCAAGCATATGCTTAATCAGGCCGATGCCAGAATTGTTATTTCGAAACCTTGCATGCAGCATTGGGAACTGAAGAAAGAAAACACCTGGATGTTATGGGATGCAGTCCGTAGTGTCAAAGACTGCTGTTATGTGAAGGAGAAACAACCTTATGTTTTGTTTTGTTCCTACTATTTATATAAAGGGAAAGGACCTGACAAGGCTATTGCTGCTTATGGCATGAGTAAATTGTTCGTTCCGTCTCATGATAATGAAGCGCCTATCCGGTTGAAATTGATTGGGAAGTGCAAAAAGAGTTATAGGGAGGAGTTGATGGCTTTGGCTGAAAGCTATGGCTGTGCCGAGTATGTCGATTTCATCCCAGTGCAAGAAGACGTGAAGCCTTTTTTCGCCCAAGCAAAGGCATACATCAATCCGTCAGTTAATGAGGGCATGGGGCGGACGACGGCTGAGGCCATGTTTTTTGGCTGTCCAGTCATCGCTCATGCTTCAGGTGGTACGTTGGATTTGGTTAGGGATGGTGAGACAGGCTACCTGTTCAACACGGTTGAGGAGTGTGCAGAATTGATGCGTAAAGTTTGTATTGCCGATCAAGAAGAGATGATTCTTCGGGCGCAGGAGTTTGTGAAGGTGAACCTGTCCATCGATAATTATGGCAAAAAGCTATTGGAGGTTTACAATTCGGTTTTATGAATCAACAAGAAAGATTGGCAGCAAACCTGCCTAAAGTCTCAATCATTATCCCTGTATACAATGTCTCAGAATATCTGAGACGCGGTTTGGATAGCGTTTTGTCCCAATCGTTTCAGGATTTTGAGGTGATTTTGGTGGATGACGGCAGTACGGATGCATCGGGAAAGATGTGCGACGAGTATGCTGATTCAGATAGCCGGATACAGGTAATTCACAAGGAAAATGGAGGTGTTTCATCCGCACGCAATGCGGGATTGGATTGTGCGAAAGGAGAATGGGTCTATTTTATAGATCCCGATGACGTGCTTCTTCCAGATGGACTTCGGACATTGGTAGATGGAATAAGTGAGGAAGTGGATGCCGTTATGGGAGGATATGAAGAAATAAGTTTGGCTGGTACACTCTTACGCTCGTCAGAGGCTTCTTCTAGACATGTAATTCTTAACAAATCGAAAAGCTTACGCCCACTTTTTACACCCTATTCTGCTGATTGGGGATATGTTGGACATATATGGTTGCGCCTCTTTCGGATGGAAGCAATTGAAAAAAAACATATCCGTTTTGACCCGACAGTCTCAATTCGTGAGGGCACACTTTTTGTGGCAACTTTTTTGTGCCTTTCTCGAGGTACCACTTGTTTTATCTCAAAGCCTATTTATAGATATTATCATCGAAAGACGAGTGCAGTGCGGTCGTTGAGTGAGCGTTTCAATAAAAAGTATTTGACCAGTTTTGACGCCAATGTAAAAATAGTGCGTTTGATTAATGATACCGCTGCTATTGATTCAGAAGTGAAAAGCTGCGCCAAGGAAGAGGTGATGGATAGGTATCGTAAGACGAAAAGGAAGATGCTTAAGTTTGGTGTAAAGGATGGTGGTATCTTACGAGATCTTAGAAGAAAATGTATTAAAGAGTTAGGAGTACCGTTTGTTGCTGGCTATCTTTTTAACTGGTCAAGGAAGAAGGTAGCAAAGAAATTTCGGAAAAGTTGAAAAGGATGTGATAGATGACTATAAAGGAAGACACCATTACCGTTACCTCTCCCTTGCTGCCTGATTTGGATGCGTTTCACGCATTATTGAAGGAAGTTTGGGACAGCAAATGGGTGACCAACAACGGCAGTTTCCACAAGAGATTGGAAGAAGCACTGAGTGCGTATTTGAAGGTGCCCTATATCAGCATCTTCACCAATGGCACACTTCCATTGCTGACTGCTTTGCAAGCCTTGCACATCACGGGAGAGGTGATTACTACACCCTATAGTTTTGTGGCCACGACCCATGCTATCTGGTGGAATGGCTGCAAGCCTGTGTTTGTGGATATCGACCCTTCCAATTGTGGCATAGACCCGAATATGATAGAGGCTGCCATTACGCCGCGCACTACGGCCATTATGCCAGTGCATTGCTATGGAAAGCCATGCGACATGAAACGCATTCAGGCTATTGCCGACAAGTATGGCTTGAAGGTGATTTACGATGCCGCTCATGCCTTCGGTGTGGAGGTGAATGGGGAGTCGGTGCTGAATCAAGGCGATTTGGCTACGCTCAGTTTCCATGCGACTAAGGTCTACAATACCTTGGAAGGAGGCGCTTTGGTGATGCACGACGAACAGATGAAGAAGCGCATCGATTATCTGAAGAATTTTGGCTTTGCGGGAGAGACCAAGGTGGTCGCCCCTGGCATCAATAGCAAGATGGACGAGGTGAGGGCTGCTTATGGTTTGTTGAATCTCGAGCAAGTTGATGAAGCCATAGAGAAAAGGCATCAGGTGGCCATACGATACCGAGATGCCTTACGTGACGTGAAGGGCATTCGTTTCTTCGATGACATGCCCGGTGTGCGTCACAATTATAGTTACTTCCCGATATTCATCGATGCGGAGGAATATGGAATGACGCGTGATGAATTGTATTTCAAGATGAAGGAACAAGGCGTTTATGGACGTCGGTACTTTTATCCTCTCATTAGTACGTTTAGTATGTATCGTGATTTGCCTTCAGCATCATCGGAAAACCTGCCTGTAGCAACAAGGATTGCTAATGAGGTGATATGCTTGCCGATGCATCATGGATTAACCGATGAGGATTTGGCAAGAATTCTTGATTTTGTTGTGAAGTGATGCGAAAAAAACTTATGCTCCTTGGCGGTATTCGCTATCTGTTGCCTGTCATCAAAGCGGTACATGAACAGGGGATTTATGTGATTACTGCTGACTATCTTCCTGATAATGTTGCACATAAATTTAGCGACGAGTATGTCAATGTGAGCATCATTGATAAGGAAGCGGTGCTGAAAGCGGCTCAGGAAAAGCACATTGACGGTATCATGTCGTTTGGGGTGGATCCAGGAGTAGTGAGTGCAGCGTATGTGGCAGAAAAGATGGGACTGCCATTCCAATGCTCATACGAATCGGCGTGTATACTTCAGGATAAGTCGAGGTTTCGTAAGTTTCTAGCTGATAACGGTTTTAATTGTCCAAAATCGAAAGGATACGACAGCATAGAAATGGCTCTTCAAGATGCTCCTTTTTTCAGATGGCCAATTATAGTAAAACCTGCTGATTCGGCTGGTAGCAAAGGCGTTTCAAGGGTCGATTGTGAGGGAGATTTAGTAAAGGCTGTTATGATGGCTTTCGAAAACTCTATTTCAAAAAGAATTATTATTGAGGATTTCCTTGATGTAGTTGGATTTCAGTCTAGTACTGATATTTTTACGGTTAATGGTCGAGTGGTATATCCGGTTTTTTCGGATCAGCTATTTGATGCAAATGCCACCAATCCTTATGTTCCAACAATAGAAATATGGCCTTCCACTATGTCAAATTACTATCAAAACAATTTGACGGAGCAGTTGAATCGACTTTTTGATTTGCTTAATTGTCGAAATGGATTGTATAATGTTGAATGTAGAGTATGTTCTGACGGTAAGGCATATCTGATGGAAGTTTCGCCAAGAGGTGGTGGAAATCATATCGCTTTGCTTCAGGATATGGCCTATGGGACTAATTTTGTTGAGAATGAGATTCGTGCTGCGTTGAACTTACCACTCGATTTGAATTCCCCTCATGCTATAGATGGGGTTTGGTGCACTTTCTCGATTCACCCCGACAAAAATCAAAGGGGGATTTTGAAGTCTGTTTTATTTGATAAAAAGTTGGAGGATAATAATTTGAAATTTGTTGATCTTGCGGTCGAGCCTGGCGAGCAAATGAAACCATTTACAGGGGCGAACATGTCGTTAGGCGATGTGTTTTTGTGCTTTGAAGACCGACTTCAACTTGAAAAGATAATTGATAGAATGGACCAGTTTGTAACAATAGTGGTAGATTGAATTATAATTGTGGTTTTATTTAGAGTCAGGAGCATTTTGAGATGAGGTTTAGTGAAAGGGTATTGGTTTTAGGTGGCAGCCCACCTCATGTTAGTGTCGTTGAGATTTTGAAAGAGCTTGGTTATTATGTCATCGTGTTTGATTATAATGAATGCCCACCAGCAAGGAAATATGCTGATTCATTTGAACAAATAAGTATTATTGATAAAGAAGCTGTCTTGGAAGGAGCGAGAAGGCTAAAGGTCGATCGGATAATAAATTGCTGTAATGACTTTGCCATCCCTGTTGCTTCGTATGTTTCAGAAGTTCTCAATTTGCCTCAAATCATGTCTTATGAGTCAGCGCTTGATTGTACTGACAAAATAAGAATGAAAGATGTTTTTCTGAGGAATGGCATTCCAACATCAAAATACATTAAAGTATCTTCGGCCAATGAGTTGGATTCTGAGGTCTCGTTTCCTGTTGTTGTTAAACCAGCTGATACATCAGGATCAAGAGGAATTAGGAAGATAAATAGTGTTGATGTTATTGGAGAGGCAATAAATAATGCGCTCTCTCAATGTGTGTTTAGAAAGGAAGTTGTTGTTGAGGAGTTTGTAGAAGGGGAAGAGTATCAAGTGGATTGTATTGTGCAGAATGGGAATGTCGAGGTGGCTTTGATTAGGTTGAAACCCAAATTTCAAAAGAATGAGATTTCATCTTGTGTGGGTTCATTGATAACGCCTCGCATATTTGAAGAGAACTATTTTGAGTTTAAAAACTTGGCTGAATCTCTTGCAAAAGCATTCGAGATTAGAAATAATACGTTTTTCTTTCAACTAATCAAGTCGAAAGATAACGTTAGTGTTATCGAATTAGGGGTCCGAGTCGGAGGAGGATGGAGTCATAAGATGATTAAGGAAATAACGGGCTTGGACTTTATCAAAGTTTCTCTGTACTCGCAACTTGGAAGAGAAGAACGGTTTCAACACCACCGTCCACTGAAGTGTTATCATACATGCTTTTTGTTTTCAAAAGCAGGTGTGTTCCAAAAAGTGTCAGGTTTGGAGGCGTTGTTGAAAGAAGGTGTAATTGATTCGTATCAAGTGTTGATGTCTAGTGGGAGTTGTGTAAATGGGGTGATAACTAATAAAAACAGGGTTGCTATCTATATGATTAGTTCTGATTCTATGGATGAGTTGCGGAAGAAAGTATCCTTTGCGATTCACAATGTTGACATTGTTGATGCTAATGGAGAGTCTGTCTTTGATAGCTCCAATTACGATGGATTTGTTTCTAGTTTGAGCCAATTTGATTAATTATATCAGCTATTGTTTAGACCATAATTAACTGATTATGAATTATTATACTATGAAAGAAACCCGTAGGTTTTTGGAAAGTATTGGTATGCCAGGCGGTGACCTGTATGATTTACCGACTTCTGAAAAACGCTTCCCTGATGGAGGACAATATCGTTTCGAGGTTCCAGGAATCCAAGGTCCAGGACCTATGAAGGCCTTGCTCGAGGCTTTGGATGGTTATGGCATCCAAATTCACCGTGTAACGCAGACCAAGGGTATTATGTTTCTGACGGATGACGAAATCAAACAAATGGTGGAATATGCCAAGGAATGGAATGTGCAGCTAGTTTTGGCTTGCGGTCCGCGTGCCACTACTGATACTTCTGCTTCTGTGAAGACGGAGGAAGGTCAGCGCATGGGGTATCGACTGAGAGGCGAGGAACAGATTGTCCGTGGCATTGAGGAAATTAGGCGTGGGGCACGATTGGGCGTCAGGGGATTCCTGGTTTATGACGAAGGACTGTTGTGGGCATTGGGCGAAGCGCGCAAGAAAGGTTTCATTCCTGCCGATTGCCATTTCAAGGTGAGTGCTCATTCGGGACATGGCAATCCATGTTCTGCCCATTTGTTGGAGACCTTGGGCGCTGATTCCATCAACCCTGTGCGTGACATACAGGTGCAAATGTTGGCCGCTATGCGTGCCGCCATCAATGTCCCGATTGACTTACACACGGAAAATCCAAAATCTAGCGGTGGTTTCATCCGTCATTATGAGGTGCCCGATTTCATCCGTGTGGCAGCTCCTGTCTATTTGAAGACGGGTGGTAGTGTGGCTGCTAACCATAGCTACGACACCACGGAGAAAGAAGCCAAGCAACGTGCCAAGCAAGTTGCTTTGGTTAAGCGTGTAATTGACGTTTACTATCCAGAAGCTATCGTTTCGCCAAAATAAAGGAGGAACTGTTGTGCGTCACCATCAGTATAATCCAAACTACCATTTCGTAAAGGAACCGGTAGACTTTAACAAGTACACAGACCGAAAGTTGCTCCAGTATTGTCTTGGAGCTACCATGTATATGCCTGGTACCAAGGATTTTGCACAGGCCATCATTGACAAAAAATATCCGGGACTTACCTCTATGGTGATGTGTTTTGAGGATGCTTGTCGTGAAGAAGATGTACCTTCAGCAGAGCAGAATTGCCTACGGGTATTAGAGACATTAAGGCATAAGGTGGAAGGTGGTGAATTGGCTTACGAGGACATTCCTCTCATCTTTTTCCGTGTACGTAATGTGGAGCAATTCAAGCATTTTGCCAAGTTGTTACCCAAGGAATCCGTTCCATTTATCACCGGGTTTAACTTTCCTAAGTTCAACAGTTTGAATGCCGCGGCTTACATGGATCATCTTGTCGACCTTAATAATCGTTTCGGTGAAGTGCTTTATGGGATGCCTATCATTGAGGATGCGAGAGTGGCTTTCAAAGAGAGTCGTTTGGATGAACTGATGGCCGTCAAGCGGATGCTTGATCAAAACAAGGAATTGGTGCTGAATGTACGAGTTGGTGGGACCGATTTTTCGTCTTGTTTTGGAGTGCGCCGAGGTATCAATTATACCATCTATGATATTCTGACAGTGTCTGATTGCTTGTTGGACATTCTGAATGTTTTCACACGCAATAATGATTATACGGTTAGCGGTCCTGTTTGGGAGTATTTCCGAGTAAACAAGCGGATGAAAGAATTGGACGAATTGCCTAAGATTGACTTGCAACAGACATTGCTAAAACGTAAAGCTATAGTGAACGATGCGGTTGACGGACTGATGCGCGAGTTGGTCCTTGATCAGGCTAATGGCTTTATGGGAAAGACATGTATCCATCCTTCTCACCTGAATTATATCAATGGCATGTTGTCTGTCACCAAGGACGAATATGATGATGCATTCCAAATCATGCATACTTCAGGCGGTGTGGTGAAGGGTACGAAAGGCATGAATGAAATAGGTCCTCACAAGGCATGGGCCGAAAGAATCATGATGCGCGCCGAAGCGTACGGAGTCATAGATAACGAGAGTAGCTATTTCGAGTTGTTTGGAGAATGACGGCATGGGTATAAAGATGAGAGTTTTTAGGCATCTTCCTTTGGATGCAAGGGCCTGGCTGTTTGAGAAAAAGTTGATGGATAGGCATTGGCCCTCGTGGTATGAGGAGACTTATCGTTCCGTTTTGAATCAGGCATTTGATACTTTTCTTACGTCGGAAGAGCGGAGCGATAAGAAGTTGATGCGTGAATTGACGAATGATATCGTAAAATGCTGGTTTCGGTATCAAGCTCTTCCATACGAGTATTTTTTGTACGACATGAGGCATTGTGATGACGACAAACGCGCTACTTTTTTGACCGATGTTGTGAAGGATCAAACATGTGTACAATATATAAACCTTGAAGTTTTTAATAAGGAGGTCAAGGACAAGTATGCATTTTTTCAAATCATGAAACCATTTTTTGGCCGAAAAGTGTTTCAGGTCAATAATTTGACTGACAGGGGCGAGTTTGTGAAATTTGCTATGGATGTGAAGTCTCTATTCTGTAAATTGTCCAAAGGATCGCGTGGTAATGGTGCTTTTGCTGAGGAGGTATCGAGTGAGGAAGATGCTGAGCGTTTATTTATGCGCTTAACGACTTCAATTGACGATGTTTGGGTAGTGGAGGAACGAATTCATCAAAGTGAGGAGATGGCACAATGGAATGAATCCAGTGTGAATACCGTGCGTATCCCTTCGTTTATTACACAATCTGGATTTAAAGTAATTTGCCCAGCTTATAGAACAGGTCGAAAGGGATCCGTAGTTGATAATGCCTCACAAGGAAGCGTGCTTGCAGGAATTGATATTGTTTCTGGAACCTTAATAACAGATGGCGTTGATGAATTTGGACACACTTTTAAGGAACATCCTGATTCTGGATTAGTATTCAAGGGATGGCAGATTCCTCGTTGGAAAGAGTTGCTGGAAACGGCTGAACAAGCGCATCGTACAATTCCACATCATAAGTATATTGGTTGGGACTTTGCTCTTACCGACAAAGGATGGGTGTTGATTGAAGGCAATTGGGGCCAAATGATTGGACAGTATGCAACCAAGGTGGGCGTGAAAGATTTGTTTATGAAATATATTTCAGAATAGATTTACATTGCATGTTTTTGGAAAAATTTAAATTAGTCTCGTCGTTGGATTTTCTGTTTCTTAGATAATTGTGTCTCCTTGATATCAATACAGATTATACAATATGATTAAAAGAATACTTAAAAAGTATCGCCAGAAGCGTTTGTGGAATAAAATTCGTGATAGTAAAAACCAAAGTGAGCAAAAATATTTGGTAGATAATACATATCCTCTAATTTCAGATGAAGAGCTCAGAGAAATACGAGAGGCATGGCCATATATGAATCTAGAAAAAAAGGATCTTACGTGGTCAAGGATATATAAAAAAGAACATGGTTTTTCACCATATTTCATTGGGGTATGGCAGACACATCTATTACGCCAGGTGTTTAACCCTTATGAACAGTTATCCTCATTGGAAAATAAGGCTTTATGCGATGTCTATTTCCCTGAATTGCCTTATCCGCAGGCTTATGTTCGTAGAATTCAAGGTATCTATTATGATAAGGATATGCAAGTTATCACAGAAGACAAGGCCATTCAGATATTAAAAACAAAGCATACATATATTATCAAACCTGCTTTTGGTACTAAGCAAGGACAAGGTGTTCACAAAGTGACACTTACTGAAGAAGAAAAGGTAAATGATGAACAGATCAGGCAATCTTTTTCAGATCAGCTCTCTGATTTTATAGCTCAGGAAGTATTGCAGCAACATCCTGATGTTGCTGCCTTGAACCCCACGAGCCTAAACTGTTGCCGTGTGACCACTATTTATATCAACGGTAAGTTCGGATATTCTACTATCATCAAGTTTGGTCGTAAGGGTTCAAATGTGGATAATTGGCATAGTAGTTTTTTGGGAGGTGTCACTAATGATGGGAAATTGTTAGAATATGCATACGACTACACCCTTAATCGAACGGATCATACTGAATTTGGCTTGTTTTTTGGTGGTATGCAGTTGCCCTGTTTTGTAGAAATGATTCAGTTGGTGGAACGAAGCCACAAGCGATTGTTTCCTAATTGTGGAATGGTAGGTTGGGATGTGGTTGTGGATATAAATAATAACATACGTGTTATTGAGGCTAATGTTACAACCCCTGGTTTTGTTGGAGAACAATATGCATCAGGCACATTCTTTGAACAATTCCGCGATGAGATTAATGAGCGAATGAAACAATACTATCTCAATGAAAGAAATATCAGTTGAAGAGTCAAAGAAACTATTATTTGATATTCTTGTTTATTTTGATCAAATATGTCGGGAGAATTGTATCAATTATTCATTGGGAGAAGGTAGTTTGCTAGGAGCTGTGCGACATAAGGGTTTTATTCCTTGGGATGATGATATCGACATTTTGATGACAAGAGCTGATTTTAGTCGTTTTTTGAATATTCACAAAGATGGGGTATATAAAATATATCATGTCAATCCTGATGTCAATTATTGGAACTCCGTTGCAAGGCTATCCGATACCAGGACAGCGGTGTATTTAGGTAAGAGCAATTATAGTATGCATGGCTTGTGGCTGGGCTTGACGCCTGTCGACAATATTCCTGACGATGATAGGAAATGGAACAGAATGAAAAAGCGCATTGCATTTTGGGTCCGTCTCTGTCGTCAGAAAAAAGGGGTCATACCTGTTGATCAATCGATTAAAGGGAAGTTTTTGAAGTATTTTTTTAAGATAGTTACGGTAGATTGGCTTGACAAACGATTCAAGCGGGTTGTCACTGCATATGATTCAAAGCCTACAAAACGAATGTCTAAACTTAATATTCGGTATGAACCGTTTGTGTTCCCTTCAACAGTTTTCGATGGTTTCACAGAACTTGAATTTGAAGGACAAAAGTTTATGGCGTTAAAACATTATGACGATTATCTAAAGCTTATGTATGGCGATTACATGACACCACCACCTGAGAAAGACCGCATTACGAAACATGACTATAAAGCATATTATAAGTATTAACTAAACAATAAATGAGATGAAAACATTAGAAGAATTTGTGGCACTTTTTGCAGAACAGTTTGACGACACCGATGCTAGTGATATTACTGCTGCAACTGAATTCAAAGATCTTGAAGAATGGTCAAGCCTTATTGCTTTGAATGTGATAGCAATGGTGGATGAAGAATTTGATGTTGCACTAATAGGCGACGATATTCTCAATTGTGAGACTATTGAGGATTTGTTTGACATTGTAAAGAGCAAAGCTAAACTCTGATGGCGTTCTTAGAATTTAGGAATGTAAGAATTGCTGGCATATCCGCAGGCGTTCCCGAGAATGTTGTCAGTAACTACACTCTGAAGCAAGGAGAGGATATCTCTGTTGATTATACTCCTGAGGCTTTTGTGGAGGCAACAGGTGTTAAGGAAAGACGGTGTTCGGAGACACTGACTACGGGAGACTTGTGCTTTGCTGCTGCTGAGAAACTGATTGCTGAACTCGGATGGAACAAGTCTGACATAGAAGCCTTGGTGTTTGTGTCCCAAACTGCTGACTATTTCCTTCCCGCAACGGCTTGCATTATCCAAGACCGACTTGGCTTGCCAAAGGAGTGCTATGCAGAAGATGTGGCTTTAGGTTGTTCTGGTTGGGTGTACGGGTTGAGTAATGTGGCTTCGTTGGTTGCTTCGGGAGCAATAAGGAAGGCCTTGCTGTTAGCTGGTGATGCCAAGAAGCGTTCCAAGATGAAGCGTGATCCATTATTTGGTGACGCGGGAACGGCAACAGCCATCGAATATGCAGAGGGAGAAACTGGCTTCAAGTTCCATTTCGGGACAGATGGAAGAGGCTATGATGCCATTATTGCCCCTGATGGTGGTAGTCGCAATCAAGTGTCACCTCAATCGTTTGAACTTAAGGAGTATGATGGTAAGATGATGCATAGTCTTCAGACTCACATGAAGGGCATGGATGTCTTTTCATTTGGTATCACTACAGCACCAAAGTCAGTGAAAAAGCTTGCTGAGCATTTTGGCTTTGACTATATGGATGCGAATTATATTATTTTCCATCAAGCCAACATGAAGATGAACAATCAGATTGTGAAGAAACTGAAACTTGACCCAGATAGAGTGCCATCATGCATGTACCGTTTTGGTAATACCTCATCTGCAAGTATTCCTTTGACCATTGTGGGCGAGTTGAAGGGTAAGTTTGAAAACAAGCCTACAAAATTCATCTGCTGTGGTTTTGGCGTTGGCTTGTCGTGGGGTACTGTGGCTCTTGAAACCAATGATGTATTGATATCTGATTTAGTTGAAGTAAAAGATAACGAAGATAATTATGGCTATAAACTATAATCCCTTCTCACTGGAAGGAAAGACAGTTTTGGTTACAGGAGCATCTTCTGGCATTGGGCAGGAAACAGCTATTCAGTGTTCAAAGATGGGGGCACAGGTCCTTGCAACGGCACGTAATGTGGAGCGGTTGAAAGAAACGCTTTCACAGATGGAAGGAGATGGACATAAGATGATTGTTGCTGATTTAACCAATCAGGATGATGTTAATAGGCTGGTTGGGGAAGTGGAATCTCTGAAAGGGCTAGTCCTCTGTGCTGGAAAAGGAATGACTTCCCCGTTCCCATTTTCAACAAGAGACAAGTACGATGAGATTTTCGATGTCAATTTCTTTGCTCCAGTGGAATTGTTTAGGTTATTGGTTAGGAAGAAGAAACTTGAAAAAGATGCATCGGTAGTTTTTGTGTCTTCAATTGGTGGGAATGGCTCATACTCACTTGGTAATGGGGTTTATGGCGCTTCCAAAGCTGCAGTCAATTCCACAATGAAGTTTTGTGCCAGAGAATTAGCCTCAAAAAAGATAAGGGTGAATTCTGTTAATCCTGGTATGGTGAATACCAAGTTGATACAAGGTGGTGCAATATCAGAGGAACAACATAAACTAGATATGGAGAAATATCCATTGAAGCGATATGGCGAGCCTGAGGATATAGCTTTTGGGATCATTTATCTTCTGTCAGATGCGTCATCTTGGGTGACGGGTCACTCTTTGGTCATTGACGGAGGCGTTACAATCTAAATATGAATAATCTGCTCGAAGGCAAAGTTGCCATTGTCACAGGTGCTGGCGCCGGTATAGGGAAAGCAACTGCAATACTGCTTGCAGAAGAAGGCGCTTTTGTTTATGCACTTGATATTAAAGGCTTAGAATGGATTGATTCATTTTCAAATGCTTCGTTGAAGGTTCTTGCCAAACCTATTGACATTTGCGATTTTGCGGCAGTGAAAACTGTAGTGATGGACATCAAAAAGGAACATGGCCATATTGATGTCTTGGCGAACATCGCTGGATTAATCTCTTACGAATTGATGCCGATGATCAATTACGATTTTTTCCGGAAGATGATAGAAGTGAATGTGGTTGCATTGATTAATCTTATGTCTTTGGTCTCGCGTATTATGCAACGTCAACAAAGTGGATCCATCATTAATATGGCTAGTATGGTTGGTGAAAAAGGAGCTAAAGGCCAGTTGTCGTATGCTGCAACTAAAGGTGCGGTTATTGCAGCAACCAAATCCGCATCAAAGGAACTGGCTGAGTATCATATTCGGGTTAATGCAATTACTCCTGGTATGGTGGGTTCAGAACGCTTTAAGACAGTGCTTGAGGAAAAGTTTGCCCAGAAAATAAATGATATTCCGTTCGGCCGACTTGCTGAACCTGAAGAAGTGGCTAATTTGTGTCTGTTTTTAGCTTCAGACCAGTCATCGTATATTACAGGACAGGTTATAGGAATAGATGGTGGCGCACTGATTTAAATATATATGTTTCTCGATCTTGACAATAAAGATAAACAGAAAGTTGCCGTTATTGACGACAGCGGGCGTTCGTTGACCTATGGTGAAATCTACGCGTTTTCTGTAGAGTTCGCCAAGTATCTTCCTCAACGTTCGCTTATCTTTATTCTATCAGAAAACAAGATTGGGGCTTTGTTGGGGTACACAGCTGCATTGAGTAACCGCATTGTTCCATTGATTATTAGTGTCTCAACGGAAGAAAGCTTATACAATCATTTGTATGAATTGTATCAGCCTGAATATTTGTGGATGCCACAAACCATGGCGGAGGGGAAAGAGATTGTTTTCGCAGCATGGGATTATTGTTTGGTGAAAACAGGAAATATGTCAACCCCTATGTATGAGGAACTATCTTTGTTGTTACCTACAAGTGGCTCAACGGGAAGTCCCAAGTTGGTGCGTCACAGCTATCGCAATATTGAAGCTAATGCTGATAATGTCCGTAGACTGTTTGAACTTGACGGAACCGAAAAAGCGATGGCCATTTTGCCGATGCACTATACCATGGGCTTGTCGGTAATAACCTCCCATTTGTTAGCAGGTTCAACATTGCTTCTTTCAGGTAGGTCTTTGTTGGATAAGGGTTTTTGGACTATGCTAAAAGATGCTACCAGCTTTACGGGTGTTCCTTATAGTTATGAAATAATGAGCAAAATGCGCTTTACGCGTATGGATTTGCCGAATCTGCGAATGATAACCCAAGGAGGAGGAAGACTGTCAGAAGCTTTGTTTCGTTCGTTGGCCCAATATGCCTTTGACAATGGGAAGAAATTCATTGCCACATACGGACAAACAGAGTGTACAGCACGAATGGCCTATTTGCCCGCTGAATTGGCTACGACGAAAACTTGTAGCATTGGCATTGCGGAACCTGGTGGTCAGCTTTCCATCATTGACAAGGATGGAAATGAAACATTTGAGGGAGAGGCAGAAGGAGAGATGGTATATCGAGGTGAGAATGTAACTTTGGGTTATGCCACTTGTGCTGAAGACCTTATGAAAGGAGATGAGAACTATGGTGTGATGCACACTGGCGACCTTGCCCGACGGGATACTGATGGTTGTTATTTCATCATAGGCCGAATGAAGCGTTTCCTGAAAATCTTTGGTCTGCGCATTGGTTTAGATGAAGTGGAACGTTTGATTAAGGAAGAATTTAAAGTTGATTGCTACTGCAAGGGTACTGACGATAAATTGATAGTGATGGTGACAGACTTGGGTTTAATGGAGAAGTTGCCCGCATTTGTTGAAGAGAAGATACATCTGTTCCATAAAAAGATTGAGGTGCAAGTAGTAAAGGAAATATTACACAACGAATTTGGGAAAGTGATTACCCAGTAATATGTGAGGAAATGGATAAAACACATCGTTTGGATTATATTGATGTTGTGGCAGGTGTAATGATTTGTTGGATGCTCCTTCGTCATTGTATAGTCTTTTCTCATTATAGTCCTCCTGCAATGCCGAAAGAATTATTAGCTTTTTTTATGCCTTGTTTTTTTTATAAAAGCGGTGCTTTTTTTAAAAATATGAGTCAAAAGGATTTGTTGATAAAAGATATAGGGAAGTATTTGCGTTATTTCTGCGTTTATTCGTTGATTGGTTGGGTGGTTTGGTGTTTGTGCGGCTTATATAATAATGAGTTGACTATAAAGGCATGTATAAAAGTACCCTTTTTTCACTTTATCAAATTTGGATATATAGATGGTAATGGTGCATTATGGTTTCTTCTATCTCTTTTTTTTGTGAGGCAATGTGCTAATGTTCTGACAATTAAAAAACTATTATCTCCCCTTGTCATGTAGATAATCTGCATGGCATTGGCATATACATTGTATCAAATTGAATGGTATAAACAATCATGGTGGTTAGGTAATTTTTTCTCTGGTTTATGTTTTTTCCTCTTGGGTTATTGGCTGAAAACTTTGGAACAAAATAATATAGTGTTCATATCCTCATTAATTATATATGGATTGGTCTGCTGTGCATGTTTTTTGGGCTTTATCGAGTTTCCTTATTTGTATATGCATGCAAATAAAATGACATGTGGTAATTATTTGCTTTACTATCCAACGGCATTGGCTGGCATAATTGTGATTAACAATCTATTTAGGCTCTTATGTAAACGAGTTAGATTTCGAATACTTGGTTTTATAGGTAGAAACTCAATGTATTTCTATGTTACACATTGGATTCTATTTACCATTGTTGCTTTCATTTCTAAGTCACTTATATATTTAGAATCACATCGGTTAGTTTTCCTAATTTTGTTGGGTTCTAGTATTGTATTCTTGCCGTTAATTGGCAGATTGATTGATTGGTTAAAGAATAAAAACAGTGTTTTAAATAAAATACTATAGAAAAATGCAAAATTTAAAGAAGCTAAACTCTATTTTTTGTGATGTGTTTTCAATTGATCCATCTGTTTTGGGTGATGATTTTAACAAAGACGCTATAGAGGGGTGGGACTCCGTCCATCAGTTGAGTTTGTCGACTGCAGTTGAGGATGAGTTTGACATCATGCTTGATGCAGAGGATATCCTTGAGTTTACCTCATACAACAAGGTTAAAAAGGTATTGGCCAAATACGAAATTGAACTCTGATGGCGTATTGGAGAATAAAAAATGTGGCATTAAAGGGCGTTACAGGCACTGTGCCCAATAACCCGGTGAAGACGGCAGATCTTCCCATATTCACCAAAGAAGAGGCTGATCTGTTTGATGCTACGGTTGGCATAAAAAACAGATACATTGCTCCAGATAACATCTGTTCATCTGATTTATGTTTTGATGCAGCGGAGCGCTTGATTTCAGGATTGGGATGGGATAAAGGATCTATCGATGTTTTGCTTTTTGCTTCTGTGACTGGAGATTATAAGACCCCTCCTACGTCTGCGATTCTTCAAGACCGGTTGGGACTTCCTGCTAGTACTTTTGTGCTTGATGTTCCTATGGGATGTTGCGGTTGTATGTATGGCATCAATGTAGCAGGTAATCTGCTTTCGGCTGGCTCTGCAAAACGGGCTTTGGTGCTTGTGGGGGATACTGCCATGCGGATGGGCTCTGCCAAAGATAAGAGCCGGATGCCCTTGTTTGGCGATTGTGGGACTGCGTTAGCATTGGAATACGATCCTTCAACAGCCGATATCATTATCGATTTCAACACAATGGGTTCGGGATATAAAGCGTTGATGACTCCTCATGGTGGGTATCGCTATCCCATAACAAAGGAATCTTTTGAGTATGAGGACTTTGGAAATGGTATTATCCGTGCTCCAAAAGATGCCTTGATCAACGGAATGGATGTATTCTCTTTCGCGATCACCAAGCCTGCCATCAGTTTGAAAAAAATACTTGATGATTTAGGGATTGATAAAGACAACGACGTGGATTATTATCTGATTCATCAAGCCAACAAGTTGATAGTAGACCGTATTGTTAAGAAATTGAAACTCCCAGTGGACAAAGTACTGTATAATCTTCAGAAATTCGGAAACTTGGGAGGAGCCTCTCTCTTGATGCTTATGGTTTCGGAGCTTGCAGATGAATTGCAATCAAGACCATTGACTTTGGCGTGCTCGTCGTTTGGATTGGGATTGACTTGGGGGACGATGGTTTTAAAGACGAAAGGCTTAAATGTGGCTCCGCTTAATTATCTTGTTGTATAGTTTTTTTTGGTTAGAATGTTCAATTTAGATATATTTATTGCCAACAATGTCATTCGTCGCTCTTCAAGTATGTTTGAGCATGACATTGAGGCTAACTCAGAGAAACTAACCCGAGAGATTGAAGGTAAGTCTGTTTGTGTCATCGGTGGCGCGGGAAGCATTGGGTCATCCTTTATCAAGTCAATCCTTCGTTTCCGTCCTGGAAAGCTCGTAGTGATTGACTTGAATGAGAATGGCTTGGTGGAGCTGACGAGAGACTTGCGTTCTACTTATGGTTTGTATGTCCCTACCGACTATCGGAACTATACTCTTAACTTTGCAGACCCGATATTTGCCCGCATTTTCAGAGAAGAGAAAGGCTTCGACATCGTGGCCAACTTTTCCGCTCATAAGCATGTACGCAGTGAGAAGGACAAATACTCAGTACAAGCGCTCATCGAGAATAACGACATCAAAGCCAAGAAACTGATGGATTTGCTTTGTGAATTTCCGCCTAAGCATTTCTTCTGCGTGAGTACCGACAAGGCTGCCAATCCTGTGAATATCATGGGTGCTAGCAAGCGCATCATGGAGGATTTGGTGATGGCCTATAACGACAAGTTCAAGATTACCACTGCTCGTTTTGCCAATGTGGCCTTCAGTAACGGTTCTTTGCCTGATGGTTGGTTGCATCGTTTGCAGAAAAAACAGCCCTTGGCTGCTCCGAATGATGTGAAACGTTATTTTGTCTCACCCGAAGAAAGTGGTCAGATTTGCATGTTGGCTTGCATTCTTGGCAATGGAGGCGAAGTCTTTTTCCCGAAACTTGGAGAAGACCAAATGCTAACGTTTAGCTCGATATGTGATGACTTTGTAAAATCGGAAGGCTTCAAGAAAATGGAATGTGTCGACGATGAGGAAGCCAAACGTTATGCCCAACAGATGTCTTATGACAGTGATACCTATCCTGTGGTTTACTTCAAGAGCGACACCACGGGGGAAAAAGCTTACGAGGAATTCTACATTCCTGGCGAGAAAATCAACATGGAGCGTTTTAAGGCGTTGGGTGTGATTGAGGAAACCAAGCGGCGTCCGATAAAGGAGGTGGATGATTTCTTTGATGAACTGGAAATGCTGTTTTCCAACGATTTCACCAAGGAAGATGTGGTGAAAGCCATTAAGGAGTTTATTCCGAATTTCGAACACGAAGAAAAAGGGAAGAACTTGGATCAGAAGATGTAATTATGGCTGCAACTAGGCAATCAAATATGGAATTATGTCGAATAGTATCCATAGTTTGTGTAATGCTAATTCATTCGACATTCCAATCACTTGGGCATGATGTCTCTTTTTGGGTAATGCTTCTTGCAGGTTTTTCGATTATTGGGGTCAATGTTTTTGTTATGTTAGCAGGTTATTTTACTGCTGCTCCAAAGAAGTCTTCTTTAATTAATCTCATTTTTGTTTGCTTTTTTTGGATGATTGTCAAGATAGCCTGTAGTTATGTTCTCGATCATAAAATTGGGTTTAAGAATTTCTTTTTCGTAACTTCTTCTAATTGGTTTATTCCATCCTATATAGGTTTGCTTTTTTTTGCGCCGATACTCAATTTGTTTTGTAATTCGGTGAGTAAGAAAATGTTAGTTGGCGTTGTGACAGCATTATTAGTCGTTGAAATATGGTTTGACTGGATACCTCCTTATCCTAGTGTTTCTCTTGGTACTAATGGGGGACATTCTGTTCTTTCGTTTTTGATTCTTTATTTGATGTCACGTACTATTCGTCTTTATGGTTTACCAATGTGGTTTAAGAGATTATCCCCATTCATCTATATAGGTTGTTCATTGTTGCTTGCATTTATGGGTTGGGTTGTTTTGTTGAATGGATATGAGAATAAGGTGGGTTGGGTTTATTTCGATAATAATCCCATCGTTATTCTTTCCTCATTAGCTTTTTTAGTAACTTTTGAGCAGATGAATATAGGACAATCCAAGTTTATCAATCATATTGCAAAGTCAACATTGGCAGTATTGTTGGGACATTCAGCCATATTCTTCATTTATACGAAACAGTTTAAGTATTTGTATGATAATTTTTCAGGCATACAAGTAATGGGTTTCTGGGTGTTAGCTATCATTGTTGTGTTTTGCGCTAGCATAGCAATTGACCAGTTGAGGTTGTTGATGTGGAAACCTATTGAAATGCAACTTCGCAAAAGGATTAAGAAAAACGAATTATTTTGAAATTATGGCATATAAAATTCCATTATTCAACTTAAACTTTGACGAAAGAGAAGCCCAAGCGGCTTACGATACTATAAAATCGGGATGGATTTCCACGGGCCCGAAAAACGAGCAACTGGAACAGATGTTCGTGGATATGTGGAAAGTGGGTTATGCGGTGAGTTTGACCAATTGCACTTCAGCATTACATGTATGCTGTATGGTGTGTGGCCTTGGAGCAGGAGATGAAGTGCTAGTGCCTTCTTTAACCTTTTCTGCTTCTGTGAATTGCATCCGCTATGTTGGCGCTACTCCTGTTTTTTGTGATATTGTTGGTCCTGAGCATATCAATATCGACCCCAATGAAATAGAAAAAAAGATTACACCCAAGACAAAGGCTATCGTGGTGGTTCACATGGCGGGTTTTCCAGCCAAAATGGACGAGATTATGGCCATTGCCCGCAAACACAACCTCAAAGTGATTGAAGATGCTTGCCATGGACCACTTTCTGAATACAAAGGCAAGAAACTCGGAACGCTCGGCGATTGTGCTGCTTTCAGTTTCTTCTCCAACAAAAACATTTCCACAGGTGAAGGCGGTATGTTCATCACCAACAACGAGGAAATGGCCAAGAAAGCCCGTCTGCTGCGCTCGCATGGCATGACGACCATGAGTTACCAGCGTGCCAGTGGCCATGCCACCACATACGACATCCTTGAATTAGGCTATAACTACCGTATGGATGACATCCGTGCCGCCATTGCCATCGAGCAATTGAAGAAGTTGCCTACCGACTTGGATACCCGTATCAAGGTGCGTCAGCGTTATGTGGAGCAGCTGGCCAACGTGAAGGACGTAGTGGTGCCGTTTGCCGACAACAAGGAGTTTGTGAGCAATTACATCATGCCCGTAGTGATTACCAAAGGCGATGCTGCCTATCGCGATGCTATCCGTGATAAGATACATGCTGCTGGCATCCAGACCAGCGTGCATTATCCTGCCGTAAACCGTTTCTCCATCTACAAGGATTATCCAGCAGTGTTGCCTCAAACTGAGTATGTGACCGACCATGAAATCACGCTCCCGATGTATGCGGCATTGACGATGGAACAAATTGACTTTATCGTAAAGACTCTTGAAGAAGCCCTTCATGGATAAGAAATCCATCCTCATCTTCGGTGTGGGCGAGTTGCAACGCTCCATCATCCGTCGAGCCAAGCTGAAAGGTTTGTTCACCATAGGCATTGACCCTTGCGCCGATGCAGTATGTAAGGACGAAGTGGACACCTTTGAGATTGTTGGCGGACAAGACTTTGAGGGCACTTGTGCCGTAGTGGAAAAATATGGCGTTGATGCCATTGTGACCGCAGCGACCGACAAGCCTTTGGTCATGATGGCGAGAGTGGCTGAGAAGTATGGCTTCCCCTTCTATTCCGTTGAGACCGCACAATGGTCCACGGACAAGTACCAGATGAAGCAACGCTTTTTGGAAGGCGGTGTGCCTTGCGCCCGTGGCCGTCTTATTGCCGAGGTGGAAGAAGCCGACGATTTGTATTATCCACTCATTGTGAAGCCTCGCGACAACTCAGGCAGTCGTGGCGTGAAACTATGCCGAAACAAGGAGGAGCTGCAGGAAGCCATGCAAGAGGCTTTGCAGTATTCCCATCTTGACACTGTGTTGGTGGAGGAATACATTGAAGGACAGGAATACAGCATCGAAGGCTTGCATTATGAATGCAAGAGCGAAGTGATTCAATTCACGGAAAAGACGACGACGGAATTCCCTTATAATGTGGAATTAGCGCACAAGCAGCCGGCCAACTTGACAGAAACACAAAGAGACAAGATTCGTGAAATGATATCGAAGATTGCGCAGTGCATGCATTTCGAGAATTGTGCTTCGCATACTGAATTAAAGATAAATGACAGAGGCATCTCTATCATAGAGACCAGTCCTCGTTTGGGCGGTGATTACATCACTTCAATTTTGGTGCCGCTTTCTACGGGTATCAACATGGAAGATCAGTTGTTGCATATTGCTTTGGGTGAGAAGGTGGATGCACAAACAGGACGAGTGGAGAAAGCCTCTGGGGTTTACTTCTTCTGTTTGCCTGAAGGAGTGGTGAAACGGATTGATCTGAAAATTAACGAAGTGGTCACTTGGCCTGGGGTTTATGGTTTTGAACTGAAGCTGAAAGAGGGGGATAAAGTGAATCAAATCACTAGCAGTTTGAATCGGTATGGAGAGGTCGTCGTTGAAGGTAATACTTACAAGGAGATAAGTGATAGGATGAAGGTCTGTGCTAGAAGAATATGTGAGTTGGTAGAACTATAATATTAGGAAAGCATTTTACTAATGATGTTTAGTATGGTTAGTTCAACCAAGCAATATAATTACTGCCTCGACTTCCTCAAAGGTATTGCATGTATGTTCGTGGTATTCATGCACTGCGAATTTCCGGGAATTACAGGCGTAGCTGTTCAAGCAATTAGCAGGTTCTGCGTTCCATTCTTTTTTATGGTTTCAGGTTACTTCTGTTTCCGTCCATTGGTGCAACAATCTGAATCTCAACGTACTATGATTTTAAATAAAGAAAGTAACTCGTTGATTATCAGAAAGAAAGTTTTACATATTGCTAAAATCACGCTTTATGCTTCGCTGTTCTACCTTGCTTTTGTGCTGTTGCAGCAATTGTTGTTTCAGAACCAAAACTTTACGATTTCAAAAAAAGCATTGTTCAATTGGGTGGTTTTTAATGTGCCTGGAGTAATAGCTGGTCAGTATTGGTTCTTGTTTGCATTATTATATGCATACCTTTTGTATGGAATAATGGAAAGGTTTAACCTTCGGAAAATTTCCTACATTCTAGCTGGCGTTATGTTTGTGGTTTATGTCGTTATGGCACAGGGAATGCATTTGGCGGGAATAAAAATCCCCAATCATTTTTATCGCAATTGGTTAATCGAAGCGTTCCCATACTTTATGCTCGGACATTGGATTCATGAAAACCAAGAGAAAATCAACATTACAAATAGGTCGCTTGTAACAATCATTATTGTGACCACCTTGTTGTGTTGGGTTGAACGTTGGATAATGGGAAGGGACTTTGGTGTCAACATTGTTACCATTCCCCAGGTTTTTGCGCTATTTGTCTACGGAGTAAAGAATCCTAACAAACATGAAGGTGCTTTGCAACGGTTAGGTCGTGATTGTTCTATGTTGGTGTATATCCTTCATCCAGCAGTTTGGCATGCTTTGGATGATGTGTATCGGTTCGCTGGCATTTCAAAAAACCAACCTGCTCTGTACATGAAACCTTTGTTAGTGTTGGAATTCTCGATAGTATTGGCTTTGTTGTTTAATGCCATTGTATCAAAAATCAAGGCAAAGCAATCGGTGGAATATCATATTTGACATCATGTCGATGATTGCCTATTAGTAAGCATTCAAATAATGGAATATTATATTGTTCCCTTGAGATGGAAAATACAACATCATAGAATAGGTGAATGAAAACTAAAATAGGGACAGTCGTAAAATTAGCAAAATAATATAATAAATTGATTGTCAATTAGATAAATATTTGTATCTTTGTCATCGGAATGTAAAAAAATTCCCCCGAAAGCCGTGGAAAAGCAAAAATCGGGGG
>JAEEGG010003868.1_pt1 | contig 36959 bp, 32 predicted proteins | sample 9134161 | NCBI WGS metagenome assembly JAEEGG01 (sample SAMN16246543, study PRJNA631951) | gut metagenome | biome: gut microbiome; feature: rumen; material: CR-attached | host: Bos | place: Iran: Karaj | collected 2018-10
TTGGGTTGGCTAATCCATTAAGAAAGTGCATGCAAAGTGGCGTTTTGACTTTCAAGTCAAAGCCTGCGGGTTATGATTACTCCTTAGCAGTTTAAGATAAGATCAACACTTTTCTTGAACATAGCCATAAAGACTAAGTAACAGGAAGAGAAAAGCCGATTAAATGCGGAACACGGGTTGGAGCTATAACATCGGTGACTTAAATAACAGCACAGATCGCAATAATATCTGCAAGAAGGTCCCTCCTGCCGTCAGCATAAGAAATGACGGCACTGACTATCTTGTTGAAATGGCGCACAAGTACTCTCACCAGATAAAACTTGCAGCAGTCTGACCTGCAACCAGCACAGCAGAGGCAGCTGAAAAGAATCCCCTGTCTTTAGACACGGGGAGTGTCAAAGCAGTCCTGAATCGTTCTGATGCAGTTTTACCTGTAATGACAAAGGTACCTGAAAACGTTACCCCGCAGCCGTTGATTATGAAAATCTCTGTTACATACATGTTTTCCGATCTGCCCAAATCTATGAATACAGACTTTTTCGAAATCAGGATCTCATCACCAGATTTGTCAACCGACCATGGCGGATGGAACGCTACAGACTGATTTGCAGATGCGATCTACCAGTTCAGTACCGGATGTGCCTGAGAATATCAGGCTTCGCTTTTTTTGCTCTGCTGCTCTGCAATAAGATCTTCAAGATGCTCCTTCTGTTTCTCAAGCTCTGCCAGATCAATTTCGGCTGGTTCGCTGTCATCAGAAATGCCTGCTATCTGAGGTTCTGTAATAGCAGAAGATTCAGTACTGAGCCTGTTTTTTATGTTGTTCAGAGACTCCATGATAGTCTGCTTGTTGTCCGCATACAGTTTGTAACCCAAAGCACCAGCTACGACGCCGATACCTATTCCCCAGAAGAAATCCTTATCAAAATTCATTTTAAACTCCTAATAAAATAACTCTCAATTACAGATTCCGGCGACCTGAATTTTATCAGATCACCGGATCTAAAATTCCCCATTACCTAAAGTTGCCCTCTGTTTCTGCAGACTTGTTTTCCCAAGCAGTATGCGTGAACTGTTAAGAACCACGGCAACAGTCGATGCGTTATGGATCGTTGCCGCCAGCAGCGGGTTGATGCGTCCAAGAGCGCCAAGCAAGAGTGCCACAGAATTTACTGCAATTGTAATTGCAAAATTCTGTCTGATCAGATTCATCGTTCTGTGGCTTATCTTCAGTATTTCAGGCAGTTTTAACGGTTCATCCGAGGTTATGGTTATGTCAGCTGATTCAATGGCGATATCAGTAGATTTACCACCCATGGCCACTCCGATGTCGGCATATGCCAGGGCAGGAGCATCGTTGATGCCGTCGCCAACCATAATCACCCTTGAGCCTATCTGCTTGCGGGCGATATAATCCGCCTTGTCCTGAGGAAGCATGTTTGCCTGGTATCCGTCGAGATCCAGCTGACTGCTTACAGACATTGCATTTTGCTCAGAATCTCCGGTCAGCATCAGTATTTCATCAATGCCCTCCCTGCGCAGGCGGTTTATTGTTTTCTTCAGATCCTTGCGGACCGGATCGGAGACCAGCACCGCACCCATGATTTTCTTATTTCTGGCTACGTAAAAGATATTCCAGGCATCATCTGGAATTTTCACACTGTCTATCCCCGCAACGCTGTTTTCCTCCATGAAGATTCTGCTGCCGACAAGAATCATGGATTCAGCAGACTTATCCGTACGGATCTGGGCAGAGATTCCGCGGCCAACCTCCACTTCCGTGAAGGCATTCTCCGGGATTTTAATCTCATTCTGCCGGGCATAACTCAGTATTGATTCAGCCAGGGGATGGGAGGAGTTTCTTTCTGCGGCTGCGCAGAGAGATACAAGTTCATTTCTGTCAACTCCCTCCGCGGTGATAATATCCGTAACCTCCGGATGTCCGCTGGTGATGGTGCCGGTTTTATCAAATACCACCGTATCTATATCAGAAAGATTTTCTATAAAGTTGCCCCCCTTTACCAGAGCACCGATCTGAGCCGCCTTGCTGATGGCGGCGGAAATGGCCGTGGCGGTGGAAAGTTTAAGTCCGCATGAGTAGTCTATAAAGAACATATTGAGAACTCTCTGCATGTCACGGGTCGCTGCGTATACAAGACCGGCAGCGATAAAAGATATGGGAACCAGCATATTTGCCATGCGATCCGCAAAGTTCTGCACCGGCGCTCTGCGGTTCTGTGCATTTTCCACCATATTTATGATGCGGGCCAGGTTTGTGTCATCCCCGACCTTTGACGCCTCTATGACAAGCTGTCCGTTTCTTATTATCGTGCCTGCATAAACCGTATCTCCCGAAGACTTGAAAACAGGAACATACTCGCCGGTCAGTGATGACTGATCCACAGAAGCGCAGCCACTTACTACGATTCCGTCCACGCTTATTTTTTCTCCAAGGTAGACCGCAACCTGATCCTTCACCCTGACATCTGTAATGGGAACCTTGGTTACAACGCCGTCAACGAGCTTCCAGAGAAACTTCTCCTTCATGCCAAGCAGATGTGATATGTGTTTTCTGGCCTTTTCCGCGGCTGAAAGAGACAGCATCTCCGCAAAATTGGACAATACAAGAAGAGAAAGACTGGATTCGGGCTTCTTGGCAAGAAGAGATGCGACTACAGCTGTAGATGTCAACGTATCCGCATTAGGGGAGTGCTCCCTTACAAGCCCCTCAAATCCATTTTTCAGAATATTTCTGGCGATGAGAATAACAAAAGCACTTCTGACAAAAGTTAATTTGGCGAAAAATGCCGGCAGGGCTCGTCTGGCAAATTCAAGCAGTGCAAAGCCGCCAAGAGAAACTATCGCGTTTATCTTGCATGATCTGGCTTCCTTCTCCGGATCTGATGTTTCTGCCGGACTGCACATATCACTGCGTTTTTTCCTGTTGCTCAGCAGTTCTTTTAGCGCAGTCTCCGGTTGTCTGCCTTCCATGTAGACACTCATGGTACCATCGCTGCATGCAAGAGCACTAACTACGCCGGGTATCTTTCTTGCCCTTACCTCAAGGGATATCAGTTCTCTGCCCTCTTTTGCAGCAGGAATCTTAAGAACGGAATGGTAGAGCTTTCTCATGGGAGCCTCTCAATTTAAAAAAACTGTATCCCCACCAGATTAACTGAGGACCACTGGGCATCTGTCCGTATCTGAACATTTTGTACATGCCCCGGGCAATGAGGATCGAACCTATCAGGGAAGTCAGATCAAAATAGCCACCAGTCTGCTGTGTGATATGACCGCTTATAGCCGACATACTGTCAAAGAATGAGTCTCTAAGACTTCTTGATCCCTTTGCGGATCTGTTCATATCAGAATTTTGCAACTTCATACCTGAAACTGCAGAAAGAGCATTCCGGTCACCTGCGACGCTGTTCCGTTCCAGGAGTGACTTAATCAGACTGAACAGCTTTTCTACCGGAGAAAATGATCTTCCGGAAGCATTTTGAAGATCCATGTTCAGTCTGACAAAAATATCGCTGATGATTTCATCCCTGCATGAATATGTGACAAGCACCGATCCCGTGCGGCTGTTTACAGTTACAGTTTCAATGTGCGGCAATGATTTCAGGGAGTCTTCAAACTTTTCGGCAAAACTGCTGTCATGCAGCAGTTCACAGCGGTAGCGAACTCTGCCGGATATGGCATGGACACATGTAAAAAATGGAATGTCACTTACACCGCCGCCTATCGTCCCTTTTTTTCTGAAAATGAATGTCAGAAGCGGTTTGGCCAGCATCAGTCCTGCGTAGATGTAAATATTGTTCATTTCGTCGTCTCCATGTAAATTTTGCGCAGATACTGTTCGATGCAGTGCAGCTGACTGTTCCTGGCCACCTTGTTTACATCATAGGAAATGAGAATGGATCCTGTCCGCGTATTGATCTTAAACTCTGTAATTTCATTAAACCTGCCGGCTGCAATTTTTAATAAACTGGCATTGTTTTCGTGGTTCCGTATTAGTTCACTGTAGCATCTTATCCGGCCAGGCAGATAACTGGCCACGCTAATCTTGGGAAGAATGAACTGCAACGGATTTGACAGTTTGCCGATGACCGTAGACATAATAGCACTGTTGCCCCTAAATAAATTCCGCTGTCTGAAGAGCAGACCATGCATCAGCATTATTCCAAAATGCAGAGCTGATTCAGAAGTAAAAAACCATAACATCAAATGGAAACACTAAAAAATTAGTTACCATACGCTAACTGATCATTATAAACATTTTATTTCGAATTTCAACATTGTGTTATTCTCAACACTTATAGATCCCTCATTCCCCTTTTTTCTTCAAATAGACAGATCCTCCGGATCTCTGGTGTTGCATAGCCCTTCAGTTTTTTTTCTTCAAATTTGAAGATCCTCGGAGTTTTTTGCTTGTTTTTTGTTCAATATAGAGACGGGCTCATTTCAGTTTGTATTCAGGTTCCACCTCTGAAGTTTGGCGTTCGGCTGTGAATGTTTCAGCTTAAATTTCTGATGCTTGTTTCTGGATGACTGATCTCTTCTTGAGTCTGTGGCTGGTTTGCCTCAAAGGTTGAGGTGAGCTGTTTTGAATTGTTTGTCAGGCAGGAGAAAAAGAAAATCCCGAGGCAAGAAATGTCCCGAGATCTACCACAAAAACATGATGATTTTAAAAGAAAAAGGGAATTTTCCCAAAACATTAATCAAAGTTTTTTCAAAGAATGTGAACCCTAATGGAAAATTATCCGAATTTTGTACCTGGCAATCACAGTCTTTAGAACCGATTGAGCCATTTGAGCTTTTAGAGAGTATTTTTCTCTAAGGTCATAATACAAAGCTTTGTTAAGTTGTACTTGAGATAGATTATGTGTCTTGAATACATAGTCTGAAACATAATTGCAAGCGTCACAATAAGCAGACATAGTTTCTTCTAAGAGAGTTTTGTCTGCATCAGTAACAATGATTTGAACTTTTGCTGTTATTGTTAATTGTTCCATGCTATATACCTCTTGTGAAACGACTTTCACTGACTATATTATACTCTAAATACTAGTGAAATTCAATTTGAAGGGATGTGTGTAATATGCATAATCGTTATAATCACTAGAACCGTAGAAAGTACAATCTTAAAGTACATATCGTTATTGTTACTAAATACAGGAAGAAAATCCTAAAAGATTCAATAGCCGAAGATGTTAAACAATACATTGAAGATATTGCTACATAAAAAGGCTATGAGATTTTAGCTATGGAAACAGACAAAGACCACATCCATTTTCTCATTGGATACGATTGTACTGATTGCGTAGCTAATATCGAAAAATTGTAAAGCAAAAGACTACCTATCTGTTATGGCAGAAATATAGTAGATCTGTCTAAATGTTACTGGAAGAAAAAGATATTCTGGTCATATGGTTATTTTGCTTGTAGCATAGGTGAAGTCTCCACCGCTACTATTCAAAGACATATAGAGACGCAAGGTTGAGAAAGGAAGACGGCCCTCATCCCACCACTCAAGAGTAGTGGGTTTCCGAGCCTAGATTATTTTATGAACATTTTATAAAGGTTCTTATCATCCAGTTCCACAGAAAAGAAGTCGGTCTGAAACAGCGCCTCCGGACCAGAATGGTTAGAAAACTACCCGGATCTGTGCCTTAGTTTTCTAACCACACCTGTAACCACCCCGAAAAGAACAAAATCCACATCCGGCGTTATTATTATGGGGCTGTAATTTTTATTCTGCGGAAGCAGCATCGGAGGATTGTGATTCAGATTAAGAACCTTTACACAGAATTCACCGTTTACAGATGCAACAACAACATCATTCTCCCTGGCATCAAGAGCACGATCTACAACCAGATAATCTCCGTCGAAAATACCGGCATCAATCATGGAGTCCCCGTCAACACGGGCATAAAAGGTTGCCTCCGGGTGGATCACCATAAAACTGTTTAAATTCAGGGGACCTTCACAGTCTGCTTCTGCCGGTGACGGAAATCCGGCTGACACACCGTCAGAAAACAGAGGTGCAAAATTCATCCCTTCATTTTCAGGCGAATCAAGTTTAAAAAATTTCAGATCCATAAATTTTCACAGATCGGCAACAGAGCAAAAAAAAACAAAGGGACAGAGGTTGATCCGGTGTCCCTATAACAACCGGCAGCTGAAACTGCCGAAGATCAGTTAAAAATCTTCCGCCATTGCTAGATCTGCTGATGATACGGATCAGTAAAATTCCGGAAATAAGTTTTCGGATCATCAGGATCTGCAGACAGAAGACAAAGACGGCATCAGTCAGAATGATTACAGCTTTTCAGCAATCTCATCAGAAATTGTACCGTTGTGATATACCTGCTGTACATCATCCAGATCTTCCAGAGCATCAATAAGATTGAGGAACTTCTGGGCATGTGCCTCATCCAGTTCGGCTTCTGTTGAAGGGATCATGGAAACCTTTGCGGATGAAGGCTTGAGACCTGCCTTTTCAACAGCATCAAGAACATCACCGAATGCGTTAGGATCAGTATAGATCTCTATTGATCCGTCATCATTGGCAACAACATCATCAGCACCGGCCTCAAGAGCGATATCCATCAGCTTTTCCTCGTCGCCTGATTCAAATTCAATCAGACCCTTCTTGGAGAAGAGGTAAGATACAGAGCCGGAGGTACCCAGGTTTCCGCCAGCTCTTGTAAATGCATGTCGTACATCAGCCACGGTTCTGTTCTTGTTGTCGGTAAGACACTCAACGAGGACTGCAGTTCCGCATGGACCGTATCCTTCATAGGTTGATGACTCAAGCTGTGCTCCGTCATCCTCTCCGCCGGCACCTCTCTTGATTGCACGATCAACAGTATCTCTGGTCATGTTGTTTGACAGAGCTTCTGCAACTGCTGCACGAAGACGGGGATTTCCGTTCGGATCTCCGCCGCCAAGTCTTGCTGCGGTGGTAATTTCACGTATAAGTTTGGTAAAAATCTTGCCGCGCTTGGCATCCTGCAGACCTTTACGATGCTGTATATTATGCCACTTACTGTGTCCGGACATATAAAACTCCTAAAAATTCAAAAATTAATAAACCTTCAGACAAAAAGCAGGCTCTGCACTGCCCGGCAGTGTTACCGGAAATGAAAATGACACCTGCTCCGTCACAAAACTGAAAACTATTCTTCCCTGTCTGTGGTCTGGATTGCCAGTTCCTTCAGAGCTTCCTCGTTGCCGTAGGCCGGTGCATCTGTCATGAGACATGCTGCAGCAGTAGTCTTAGGGAATGCAATAACATCGCGGATGTTATCCGTACCGGTAAGGAGCATGGTCAGGCGATCGAGACCGAAGGCAAGACCGGCATGAGGCGGAGTTCCGTATTTGAGAGCTTCAAGAAGAAAGCCGAATTTGTCCTGCTGCTCCTGTTCGCTGATGCCGAGAACGCGGAACACTGCCTGCTGCACATCATTACGGTGAATACGTACTGATCCGCCGCCAACCTCATAACCGTTGATTACCATATCATACGCATCGGCGTATACAGACATAGGATCCTTCTCAAGCATTGCCGCATCGCAGTTCTTTGGAGATGTGAACGGATGATGCATTGCTGTTATGCCGGCTTCAGGATTTTCCTCAAACATAGGGAAGTCAACAACCCAGAGAGGACACCATTCCCTATCATACAGGTTAAGATCTTTTGCAACCTTTAATCTGAGAGCACCGAGAGAATCACATACAACCTTGAAGGAGCCCGCTCCGAACAGCAGAATATCGCCGGCAGCGACAGCGGTACGATCCAGAATTGCCCTGACGGTATCGGCATCAAGGAATTTTGCTATAGGTGACTGAACACCGTCAATTCCGGCAGCCGGATCATTAACCTTCATCCAGGCAAGTCCCCTGGATCCGAAAATCTTCACATATTCACCGTACTGATCTATCTGCTTGCGGGTAAGTGAAGCTCCGCCGGGAACTCTGATGGCGGCAACGCGGCTCTTCGGTGCGTTTGCAGGCTCCTTAAACACACTGAAACCGCATTCCTTCACCAGATCGGCAATTTCAACAATTTCCATCGGGATACGGAGATCCGGCTTGTCAGATCCGAACCGTGTCATTGCCTCATCCCAGGTCATAACAGGGAAATCAGGCAGATCAACATTGATAATCTCCTTCCAGACCTGCTTTATCATCTTCTCAACAAGCTGCTGAATTGATGCAGGAGTCATGAAGGATGTTTCAATATCAATCTGAGTGAATTCAGGCTGGCGATCAGCTCTGAGATCCTCATCGCGAAAGCACTTTACAATCTGATAATAACGATCATATCCGGCCATCATCAGAAGCTGTTTATAAAGCTGCGGTGACTGCGGCAGAGCATAGAACTTTCCGTGATGGACGCGGCTCGGAACCAGATAGTCTCTTGCACCTTCCGGAGTAGGCTTGCCCAGCATCGGAGTTTCAATGTCAAGGAATCCGTTTTCATCAAGATATCTGCGAACCAGACCGGTGATTTTTGCTCTTGTGACCAGCTTCTGAACCATCTCCGGACGGCGCAGATCCAGATAGCGGAACTTAAGTCTCAGATCTTCAGAATTATTTGCCTGATTGAGATCCAGAGGCAGAGGAGCGGAACGGTTGACAATGGTGAGCTCACTTGCGTACACCTCAATTTCGCCTGTCGGACGATCCTTTTTAACCTGATCCTCCGGTCTTGCCCTTACTTCGCCCTTTACTATAATGCAGTACTCATTTCTAAGTTCTGTAGCGCTCTGATGAGCCTCCTTCTGATCAGGATCAAATACAACCTGTACCAGTCCCTCACGATCTCTCATATCTATAAAAATAAGACCGCCCAGGTCGCGACGCTTGTTGACCCAGCCACACAATGTAACAGTTTCACCAAGATTTGCTTTGGTGACCTGCCCGCAATATATACTACGCATTAAGAAAATCCTGTTTAACAAAACAACCTGCATCTGCTTCAGCTTCAGCATAATAAATTGACAGCTTCCGCCGGACTGAAATCAGTCACCTGCCGAATACTCAGAAACAGAACATATCCGACACAATACAGGGCTGTACCGATAATTTTTTTTCTAAAAAACACAGAAAACAGAAAGCTGATACCAATAAAAGACAATACCCGCATTCTCCACCGTATAGAATTTTTTATGATGCATATTTTATCAATCTATGTGATATGGTGCAAATTTCAAAAAGGTCTACAGAAGCAATTTAGGAGTGTCTTTTTTCACAGTTCAGGGTCCTCAGACAGGACGCACTGATGCAGTTACAAAATCAATTCAATTGCAATGCAAAACGGAATGCGATACTGTTCACTTTCAGAACGGCAACTTACTTTATGGACACCGGATACCGTATTACGCATGAACGAACAAGACATTTCATACCTGCTTTCTGAAATTGAAACTCTGCGCCGGGAAAACACCGTGCTCAGAAATCTCCTGTGGAAACACGGAATAGTATTTTCTGACGATTTGCTGTTCAGTATGATTCAGAATGAGACACAGACTCCGTATCATACCCGCGATCCTTCTGCTTCACCATCTCCATCATCACCGTTACCGCCGGCAGCACAGGAACCGGTAACTCAGCAACAGCAAAGAAGTCAGGATGATCACCGTGTCGACTGCAATGTGCTCCAGAATGCAGCAGGAGCCGGCAGTTCATACGGCACAGTTGCCGCACCGGATCAGAAAACTGCGGTTATGGATGGAAACAGCCCGGTCGTGCCGACTCATCTCTACCATCATTTTATGAACTGCCTGAATCAGAATACAGCCGGCTGTCTGAATCTTTTCAGAAGTTACTTCAAGGGGCGATCAGACGTGTTCGCCAAAAGAAGCAGACCGGGCAGAAACGGCAGAGCCGGATATTACCCCCAGTGTGAAAATCTGTGGAAGGATTTCTGCCACAGGAAAACAGGCTCTGAAGTAAAGTGCTCAGACTGCCAGTACCGAAAAAGAGCCGAGCTGAAGGATTTTCATATTCTTGCCCATCTTCGCGGCTTCAGAGAAGACTGCACGGATGTAGTCGGCATTTACCCGCTAAAGGCCGATGATACATGTGAACTGCTTGTCTTTGATTTTGACAATCACACGGATGAAGAAGAAATCCCAGCCAGAGAACTGCAGAAACGGGAAAAAGAGCTTAAGGAGGAGATATCTACCTTCAGAAACATCTGCAGACAGTCCGATATTCCGGTACTTGTGGAACGATCACGATCCGGAAAGGGTTATCACTTCTGGATCTTTTTTGAGCAGCCTGTACCGGCAAAGGAGGCAAGGAGATTCGGCAACACCCTGCTGATAAAGGGGGCTCAGGAATTCAATCTGAAAAGCTTCGACTACTACGATCGCATGATCCCGAATCAGGACACTCTTCCCGTCGAAAATAAATCAACCGGAGAAAGAGGCATCGGCAACCTGGTGGCACTTCCTCTGCAGGGTCAGGCTCTTAAAAACGGAAACAGCGCATTCCTGGACGACAGATGGATCCCCTATGACAACCAGTGGGAAATTCTCAGATCCGTAAGGAAAATAACGCCTGAAGAGTTGAGAAATTTTACCGAAAGATGGTATCAGCCCGAGAATTTCGGATTCTATCACGGTACGGAAAACGCCGGCGAACAGCGGGAAGGATCCGGCAGGGACATCAGCTTCAAATCAAACAGCAGACCGTCAGGAACAAAGCCGTGGGATCAGAAAACCGTGTTTTCACGCTCCGACATCTCTGCTCCGCTCACTGTCAGACTTGAAGACAAAATTTACATTCCGACTGAAAACATGGCTCCGAGAATGCAGAATGCATTAAGACGCACCGCCGCATACAGCAACCCGGAATTTTACCGCAAATTCAACCAGGGCTTCTCCACAAGAAATATTCCCAGAATTGTTTTCTGCGGCTATGACGAGGACGGTTACCTGTGTCTGCCGAGAGGCATCACCGGTTTCATCGAGGAAAAACTCCGGCAGGCTGAAATTCAGTACAGCATTGATGACAGACGGGTCTCAGGACTTGCACTGAAAGCCGAGTTTACCGGCGAGCTCAGAAGTTTTCAGAAGGAAGCGGCAGAAAAAATGCTGTCATATGACAACGGGATCCTTGAAGCAGCCACAGCTTTTGGAAAAACTGTCGTAGGAGCATATCTGATAGCGAAAAGAAAGGTAAGCACGCTGATCCTGACCCATACGGAAAAAATACTGTCTCAGTGGATTGAAGATCTGAACAGATTTTTAAAAATTGCCCCTGTCACCCGTTCATCGGACCCGGCTAATACCGGTAAAAGCGGCGATACGGGAAAGAGCTGTCAGACTTCGGGAAAAAACTGCATCGGCAGGTTCAGCTCCAAATGCAGAAATCTGACAGGTATTGTGGACGTTGTCACCATTCAGTCTGTCTGTCGCAGTTCAGATCCCTCCATGGATCTGGATGCCTACGGAATGGTAATCATCGATGAATGCCACCACTGCGCATCTTCAACCATGTTCGACACCGTCTCGAAAATCAGGGCCAAATATATGTACGGTCTGACTGCGACCCCGAAACGCAGCGACGGTCAGGAAGGACGGCTCTTCATGCTGCTCGGTCCGGTACGATACCGGTACAGTGCCATCCAGCAGGTAAAACAGCATCAGATCCCTCACTTTATTTACCCGAGATTCTCGTCCCTGAGCATCCAGAAGAACGTAAGAATAAACGAACTCTATGATCTGCTGGCTGAAAGCAGGATCCGAAACATGATGATCATCGATGACGTGAAGGAATGCATCCAAAACGGCCGTACCCCGATTCTGCTGACATCAAGAAGACAGCATGCAGTTTACCTCTACACTATTCTGACGGAGATGCTCACAAATGCATTCCTGCTGGTTGGCGGAGGAAGTCGCAGACATAACAGTGCTCTTGAAGAGCAGATAAAAAAGGTTCCTGACAATGAACCGCTTGTTATTGTTGCCGTGGATAAATATGCGGGAGAAGGCTTCAACTGTCCGCGTCTTGACACCCTCATGCTGTGTCTTCCGATTTCATGGGAAGGAAACGTAAAACAGTATGCAGGACGTCTGCACAGGGAATACTGCGGCAAGCAGAACGTGGTGATCTACGATTATGCCGATATAGAAATCCCGGTTCTGGAAAAAATGTACCACAGGCGTCTAAGCACCTACAAAAGCATAGGCTACTGCATATGCTCGGATATCAGCAGTTCCTCTCTTACAGAGATCAGAAACATTTTTACCGACGAGGACTATGAGAAAAGTTTTAATGAGGATCTGAAAAAAGCGAAAAAAAGCGTCGTCATGCTGTGTCCGATAATCAGCTGCAATGCTTCAAACTCCGCAGCCGTACTGCTCCTTGAACTTGCCGCCCGGAAGATTGAAGTCACCATAGTTACCTCCCGGTCACCGCTTACAGGTCTTTTGAAACAGACAACTCTTCTGAAGAGTTTTGCGGATGCCGGCATTAAAATAGTATCAGGCAGTTCAGTTCACGAAAATATTATGATTATCGATCACTTCACCACCTGGTACGGCAGCATATGCTACCTTTCCGACAGCAACCCGAACGGAACTGCGATAAGACTTAAAGGAGAGAAAAATGCCGATGATCTGCAGAAAGTCATAAGAAGAAAAACAGGCTGCAGGGAAATCGAAAATGACGAGTTTGAACTTTTTCCAAGGTAGAAAACAGAGAAACCTTAAGACAAAACGTCAGAAAAAAACAATGACATGAAAAAGAGAAGAAAAGTGGCGGTTGGACTGAGATTCGAACTCAGGAAGGATTGCTCCTCGCCGGTTTTCAAGACCGGTGCATTCAACCGCTCTGCCATCCAACCACAAAGAAGTCTCTGAAAAGTGGCGGATGGACTGAGATTCGAACTCAGGAAGGATTGCTCCTCGCCGGTTTTCAAGACCGGTGCATTCAACCGCTCTGCCATCCATCCGCTAAGAAACGTGAGTATGATATATGACAACCTGCAATTTGTAAACACCTTTTATCTGAAGGCAGGATCAAATGAGCAAAAAAGAACCCGAAAAACAAATGGATCAAGCAGACCGGTTCAGTTCTGCCCGGCTGAATACGAAATCAGGCTCGGGAACCGGAGTCAGTTCTCAGACCTGCACCGAAAAAATCCTGTGAACAGAAAAATCATTTGCCAGGCTGCGGAACTCAAAATAAGATAGTCAAGGATCAGATTAGGAAGGTTTTTCCGTCACGGACATTAAGAAGGCAGCAGAGAATGATTGAAGACGTTGAAAGAGATCAGGAAGGGTATCTGAAACACTTTTCCGACTGGAACTGGAATATCGCCGAAAATATTGCCAAAGAGGAAGGCATTGAGCTTACAGACGAACACAGAGAACTGATAGTCTTTGTTCAGAATTTCTACCGGGAATTCAACACAACTCCCGCCATGCGCATGCTGGTGAAGGCGGTAAAAGAAAAATACGGAGAAGAGAAGGGAAACAGCATCTATCTGCACCGGCTGTTCCCGGGCGGACCGGCAAAACAGATCTGCAAAATAGGCGGTCTGCCAAAACCGGTCAAATGCATCTGACGGCAGTCATTCTGCCGCTGAAGAAAAATTCTGCTCAGATATCCCTGGTCAGATCATTCCATGCCATATGAATATACTGGATCATGGAAAAAATGGTCAGAACCACGGCTACATAAAACAGAGCTGCGGACGCATATACCATCCACTCCGCCTGGCGCCAGATCAGTCCTGCAATGGCGAACATCTGAAAGGTTGTCTTCCACTTGCCAATCCATTTGACTCCTACAGTATCCCGCTTGGCCATTTCCGCCATCCACTCACGAAGTGCTGATATTATGATTTCACGGCAAATCACTATAACGGCAGGAATTGTAATCAGAGCCGGATACGGGATCAGTTCACGGTGCTCACCGAAATGCTGAACAATCAGGACAAGAGCCGTGCATACTATCAGTTTGTCTGCAACCGGATCAAGAAAAGCTCCGAAGCGGGTATTCTCATTAAGCCGTCTAGCAAGAAAGCCGTCAATCAGATCAGTTACGCAGGCGAGAGTAAACACCGCCCATGCATATATATTGGAATGAGTGGGATCCGAACTTTCAAGAGCAAAATAAAAAATGACAAATACAGGAATGAGGATAATTCTAAAGCTGGTCAGAATATTCGGAATATGCATCTAATCACCGCACCGGTTCCCGCCTGTCAGAAAAAACAGAAACAGCCGGCACAGCCTCCAATAAAACACTGCCGGTAAAAAACTTGAACGGGGTCTAAAGTGAACGCCGGAAAAGCAGGAAACAAATCCCCGTATTACATATCCTCTATGTTACCACATTGCAGTATTTCTTATTCGAGATTTTATGCAAAAAAAAAAAACAAGGATTATTCTCCTGAATATTTTGTCTGAAAATTAACAACAGGATAACTTTGTGAGTTTGTGTTACTGTACTAACCAGAGAAAACTCACAAAAACTCAACTTTGTGCGTTTGCACTGCTATAATAACTGTAGAAAACTCACAAAAATTCAGTTTTGTGCGTTTTTAACACGATAAAGATCCCGGAAAATTCAAAAAGAAGGATGCACCATGGCCAACCGATCAGGCAGAGCAGTACAGAATCTCAGTGGTGAATGTACCTACTACTCGTTCTATCCAAACCCGCTTCCTCCACAACCTGATATAGAAATCGATAATGAAATGGAAGAACTCCTTATCGATTCACACAAAAAACTGGCAGTACTGGACACACTGTCTGACAGAATTCCGAACAAGGATCTGTTTATCTCCATGTACGTCCGAAAAGAGGCTCTGGTCTCATCACAAATTGAAGGAACACAGTGTACGCTGGACGATGTGCTGAACCCGGAAATTGACGAAAACGCCAACGCAGACGTGTCAGACGTAGTCAATTATGTCAGATCCATCAACTATGCCATTCAGCGTTTGAATGAACTTCCGCTGTGCATCAGGCTGATCCGCGAGACGCACAGGGTACTGATGAACAGCGTGAGAGGCGGTGACAAGACACCGGGTGACTTCCGCACATCTCAGAACTGGATAGGCGGTGCAGGCAGCACACTGAAAAACGCCCGGTTCATTCCGCCAAATCCCCAGGACATGATCGACTGTATGTCGGATCTGGAAAAATTCATAAACAGCGAAGATTCCATAGATCCTCTGATCAGGGCTGCTCTGGTGCACTATCAGTTTGAAACAATCCATCCATTTCTGGACGGGAACGGGCGCGTCGGACGAATTCTGATCACACTGTACCTGATTAGTGCAAACGTAATCTCATCTCCGATCCTCTACCTCTCCTGTTACCTGAAATCCAACCGAATCGAATATTACGACAGGATGAGCGAAGTACGAAAGTCAGGCAATTACGAGCAATGGATCAAATTCTTCCTTCGCGGGATCGTGGAAACCGCCGCGGACGCCACCGAGACCATAGATCGTCTTAATGCTCTGCATCAGAAAAACGAGGCAAAACTGTCTGATGTTCCGACCCGTTCAAGAGAGAACATCATGAAACTGTTTGCCTATATCGAGCAGAACCCGATCATTGAGCGGGTCAAAACATCCGCGGCACTCGGACTGTCCAGGAACGGTCTGGCAAATTACATAAACATACTTTGCAGCAGGGATATCCTGAAAAACACCTCCAAATCCGGCAAAGCTCTGATCTTCTCTTATGAGGAGTATCTGGAAATTCTCAGAAAAGACACGTAGACCGTCCTGTTTTTACTGATCAGCTGCAAGGGAAAGGACTGTTCATCGTACTATTCCGTTCCCAGATTATGGAGCCACTGATAAATAACCCCGGCAAGTTTTTCCCCGATACCCGGCACCTTGGCTATTTCCTCACGGCTTGCACTTGTAACTTCCTTTATGCCTCCAAAACGGTTAAGCAGATCCTGACGCTTCTGCTTTCCAACTCCTGGGATCTGTTCAAGTCTGCTGACTATTTTATGAGAGCTGCGCTGACGTCTGTGATTGGTTATGGCGAAACGGTGTGATTCATCGCGGATATGCTGGATCAGAAGGAAAGCGGCGGAATTGTCACCGGGGTTTATGCACTCCCTGGTGTATCCCATGTGAAGGGTTTCAAGTCCGTGCTTTCTGCCCTCCCCCTTGGAAACGCCCACAATAAGAGGATTGTAATCCGCAAAGATCTCCCGGCAGCGGTTTATCACATCCTCGGCCTGGGACATCTGTCCGTCTCCGCCGTCAATAAAGACCATGTCGGGGAGACTGTCAGCACTTTCCGCCTTTAGAAAACGTCGCTCCAGAACCTGCTTCATGGCAGCGAAATCATCACCGGCCTTAACATCCTTTATATTGAAAAGACGGTATTTGGAAACCTCCGGTCCGTCCCTGCCGAACACGACGCAGGAGGCTACGGTACGCTCGCCGAAAGTATGGGAAATGTCATAGCATTCCATACGCTTTACTGTACCCTTTTCAAGAGAAAACAGTTTTTCAAGATCCTCTATTCTCTCTCTCTGAAGCTGAGCTGACTTCATTCTCGAAGCCAGAGCCTCCCTGGCATTCTCTTCTCCCATGCTCAGCAGCTTCAGCATTTTTCCCCGCTGTGGATATACGGCATTCAGATTATGTCCCGATGCCTCCGACAGCACAGCACAGAATGAATCATCAAATTTGTATTTTTCATCCAGCACTATATCGGACGGATAGCCGAAGGACGGATCCTTCAGATAATACTGTTCAATGAAGCTGCGGATAATTTCATTCAGTACGTCCTCAGCGGTACACATCATAAAGAAATTATGAGATCCCTTCAGCTGACCGTCACGGAGAAAAATAACGTTTATGCAGGCAGAGCCGGAAAGAAAATCGATGGAGATGATATCTGAATCCTTTCTGCTGTCGTCATCAATCACCTGCTGTTCCTGAACCTTGCGAAGAGCAAAAACCCTGTCCCTCAGCACCGCGGCCCGCTCAAAATCGCAGTTTTCACTGGCCTCGGTCATTTCCGCAATCTGCTGTTCAATAATATCCGAATACCTGCCCTTTAAAAAAAGCTCCGTCATGTTCACACATTTAAGGTATTCATCGTCAGTTACAAGTCCGCTGACGCAGGGACCGAGACATTTCTTAACCTGGTAGAGAAGACACGGCCTTGAACGGCTTGCAAAGGTTATATTGGAACACTGGCGCACCGGAAAAACAGTCTGCAGAAGCCTGAGACTTTCCTTGACAGCGGCGGTATTCGGATAAGGGCCGTAATATGTTCCCTTTATTTTCTGGGGGCCGCGATGATAAACAATTCTGGGATATTTCTCTTTGGTTACAAGAATATACGGATATGATTTATCATCCCTCAGCAGGATATTGTAATGCGGCCGGTACTCCTTGATCAGATTCTGCTCTAGGATGAGAGCGTCAGATTCGGAAGGAGTTACAGTATACTCAATTGATGCAATGTTTCCCACAAGAGCTCTGGTCTTAACCGAATTCAGGCTGGAAACAAAATAGGAATGAAGGCGGTTTGACAGATTCTTGGCCTTGCCCACATATATGACATTCCCGGCAGAATTATACATACGGTATACACCGGGGAGATCCGGCACGGTCTTAAGAAATGAGGAGTAGTCAAAAATACAGTTGCAGGACGGCATGGGGACAGCTGAAACACAAATGGATCTGAAAGCAGATCCGGCAAAAAACAAACCCGGAGACAGATAATTCTTACGGTTGGATGCTATTCATTAACAATCTTGAATCTGATGGCAAGACGGGTCAGCTCCACGTCTCCGGAGATATGAAGTTTTTCAAATATACGATAACGGTAGCTGTTGACTGTTTTCGGACTCAGACACAGCTTTTCAGCAATATCGGCAGCCTTCATACCCTTGGTGATAAGGAGAGTAATCTGAAGTTCTCTTTCCGACAGTTCATTGAACGGATTGTCATTCTCCTTAGGATCAAAGGTGCTGAGAGCCATCTTCTGGGCTATCTCCTGGGAGAGATACTTTCTGCCATGATATACGGTGTTGATTGCCGTGATCATCTCTTCAGGAGATGCGGCCTTGCTGAGATACCCGAATGCTCCCGCCTGCATGACCTTTGTGGGAAAAGGCTCTTCGGTTCTCATGGATAAAACTATCACCCTGGCTTCTGGACGGATCCTGAGATATTTGACGGTGGCATCCATGCCATCCATACCGGGCATGACCATATCCATCAGTACAACGTCAGCCGAATTCTTTTTGGCCCAGTCCAGAGCCTCCTCACCGGTAGTTGCCTCACCTACAACTCTGAAGTTACCGTTGTCCTCCAGTATCCTCTTAATACCGGTTCTAACAAGTTCGTGATCATCCACCAGCAATACGGTTACCAATTTAAACCTCGATACCCCACAGTTATAATTATCAGCGGTTATTCTACAACAAAAAAGAAGCTTTGCCTTTTTCTGTCGCTTTTGCGGAGCAAAAAATTTGAGCTCGCACCAATTAAGAATGAATACGCAGAAGAAGACTCAAACTCGGCGGCCGGATCATCAGTTTTCATCACAGGATCCTGAAACCGCAGTGACTGAACAAAAAAAACACTGCCGGAATCTATCACAGCAATGTACTAACTGCATCAGCCTGAAACGGAATACCAGGATCTGACAGAAAAACTGCCAGACCCCAAAAATCAGTTAAGCTGTTCCGTATTGTCAGCTGATTCGTACTGTTTCAGAGCAAAATTATTGATTTCAATATCTGAATCCTCTCTGAGCTGCTGACGCATGAGAGTAATATCCCGAACAGAATTAATCTGCTTGAGCTGGGAGCTGATCATCATGGTCTGATCGGAGGTGAGATTTGAAACATCCTCCTCAGTTACTGACCTGAGCTGAACAATGTATCTGTTGCCGTCAAGACCGCTTACACTGTCGGCATTGACTCCTGCAGTCTGCTTGGGCAGAGCGAAACCCTTGTCAATTACAGCCGGATCAAACTCGGAGGAAACACGATCTACAGTCACACCGGTTCTGACGGTTACAGAATTCTTTCCTGCAAAATCAGAAGCGTTGCCGCCGCTGATCAGGATCTTCCTGAGTTCACTGATCTTTTCATCAGCCAGATTCTGAGCCTTCACCAGACCGTAATCGTTCTTTACCTTGCTCTTGACCTCGTCGAAAGACTTCACGTACTGAGGTTTGAACTCGGCAACCTTGAACACAATGGCATTGTTGTCGTCAATTCTGATGGTTTCAGAATTCATGCCGTCATCCCTGAATGACTGACTGAAAGCCAGAGACTTGATCTGACGGTTGTCAAACGGAGATATGCTCGTATCAGCATCAAAGAAGTTGGAATGTCTGATCTCAAGTCCCATTTCCGTGGCAATTGAATCAAGATCATCCGGGAATTCGTTGCCGAGAGTAATGAGCTTGTCATAAGCCCTGGCATACTCATCCCCCACCTTCTTGGCCGCAATGGCATCTCTGATCTCCTGGGATACATCCTTCAGCGGCTTGAGGGTATCGGCTCTGATGCCCATGAACTTGATGATATGGTAGCCATACTTGGAGTTTACGATGCTGGAGATACGGTTCTCAACAGAAAGAGTTTTTACTGCGGCATCAAATTCAGGCTCAAGAACACCAAATCGCTGCCAGTCAAGATCACCGCCCTTCTTTGCAGTAAGCACATCCTCAGAATAACGGGTAGCGACCTCCTCAAAAGGAGTACCGCTGCGGAGAGCCTTTTCGGCTTCGGTGATTTTATCCAGCTGCTTCTTCTGGGCATCCTCGTCCTTCCCCTTGTTCACGAAAATATGCTCAACGTGGAACATTGCCGGATCAGTGTACTTGTCGGCATGCTCCTTGTAGTATGCCTGGATCTCCTCATCAGAGATTTTCTGACTCTTCTGAAGTTCGTCCCTGTTCAGAAGAACATAGTCTATCTTCACCTGATCTCCCTGAACGTAGGAATTCTTGTTCTCTTCGTAATAGGCTTTGAGATCAGCATCGTTCACAGCAACAGACTTAACAAGATCTGCAGGATTCAGAGTATAGACATCCAGAGTTCTCTTCTGCTTGAACAGAGCCGTGGCATGACTGTTCTCATAGGGAAGAACAAACTGTGCTCCGGAAAAGGTACTCTGATACAGATTGTCAACCATCTGAAGCTTCTGATCATGGGCAAACTGACCCGCTGAAGCATAACCGGCTCTGGTAATGACATTCAGATAGCGATCGTTGTTGAACTTGCCGTCAACCTTGAAGGCATCGATGTCATTTACAATAATCCGCTGAATGGTGGCATCGCTGATATGGAAGCCAGTTGAAGAAGCTCTCTGATCAAGAATTGTCTCGTCAATCATATTGTTGAGAACCTGCATTCTGAGCTTGCTTAAAAACTGAGGATCTGCGGCCAGTATTTCAGAAAAATGCTCACCGGCCTGATTCTGAATGTTCTGACGCTGCTGGCGGAAAGCCATGTCGTATCTCATAGAATCAATGGTAACACCGTTGACCTCGGCAGGATCAGTGTTCGGCTTGCGGACGGCATAAGTTCCAACACCGGCCAGAGCGAAAGAAACCATAATCACCACAAAAATAATCTTTGCGGCGGTGCTCTGGGCTCCCTCCCTCATTTTATCCATTAGCATGATAAATATTCCTCTCTAACTTTTTTATAATTGCCGCATACAATCCGCGGCATACAGTTTCGGCGTCCAATCCGCAGCAGCCGGTGCATTTTCATTCAGCTGCCAGTTCCGTGCACAGATCCGCCCCTACCATACAATAAATCAGTGAGATTATACATGATGAGAGGAGTTTTTTAAACCTTGCAGAAAATATGACTGCCGAACCCGAACAGATGCAGAATGCTTGACTGGAAGAAAAACAAAAGGCGGGAGCATTACTGAATGCAGCCCGCCCGGTATTGTCAGTTTACGGCAGTCAGATCTTTACCTTGGATTTCTTTTCCTTTTCAAAGGATTTTTTGACATCCTTCACACAGCTAGGATCCTCGGTAACAATCGGAGGGCACTTGCCGTCAACCACATCCTTTGTCACCTCCACAACACCGCCGTGGGACCTGGACGGGATCTGGAACATGGTATCCATGAGAATATCCTCCAGAATGGATCTGAGACCTCTGGCTCCGGTATCCTTCTTGATAGCCAGATCTGCAATGCTTTCCAGAGCATCATCCGTAAACTTCAGATCAAACTTCTCCATGTCAAACAGAGCACGGTACTGCTTGACCAGAGCATTCTTTGGCTGGGTAAGAATATTGATCATGGCGGAGCGATCAAGCTTGGCAAGAGCAGTGATCACGGGAAGTCTGCCGATGAATTCAGGTATTATGCCGAACTTCACCAGATCCTCAGGCTCAACCTCGGAGAAAAGTTCAGTAATGCTCCTGGAATGATCAGATTCGATATTGGCACCGAAACCGATACCGGTATCCACATTGATTCTCTTTTCTATAATCTTGTCCAGTCCGGAGAATGCACCGCCGCAGATGAAAAGAATTCTGGAGGTATCCACCATAATGTTGTCCATCATCGGATTCTTGCGTCCGCCTTTCGGAGGAACAGAAGCAATGGTGCCCTCAATCAGCTTGAGCAGAGCCTGCTGCACGCCCTCGCCGGAAACATCACGGGTAATGGATGGATTCTCAGACTTGCGGCCAATCTTATCGATTTCATCAATGTAGATAATACCACGCTGAGCCTTGATCGGATCAAAATCGCAGTTCTGCAGAAGACGGTGGATCACGTTCTCCACATCATCACCTACATAGCCGGCCTCTGTAAGAGTTGTGGCATCAGATATGGCGAAAGGCACGTCAAGAAACTTCGCCAGTGTCTGGGCAAGAAGAGTCTTTCCCGAACCGGTAGGTCCGATGAGAAGAATGTTTGATTTGTTTATCTCCACATCATTCTTTACCACCGACAGGCGCTTGTAGTGGTTGTATACGGCAACGGACAGCACCTTCTTGGCATAGTCCTGACCGATCACGTAGTTGTCAAGATGAGCCTTGATTTCAGCAGGAGTCGGAAGCTTCTTAAAGGACACCGGCTTGCCTTCGGATTCATACGATCCGGACGGCTTGCCAAGGATCTCTGATTCAAAGAGCACGTCGTAGCACTTGCTGACGCAGTCAGGACAGATATACGCGTCAATACCGGAAACCAGAGGCTTCTTGCCAAGCTCCAGCTTGGACGCCCCGCAAAAGGAACAGCACGGCAAATCTCTGCTTCTTTTAGCCATTAATCGACTCCCCTTTTTCTAAATTAATGGATTCCCTTTTCTCTATGACCTTGTCAATAAGACCGTATTCCATGGCCTCCTGGGCTGAAAGGAAATTGTCACGATCAGTATCTCTTGCTATCTCCTCTATGGATTTGCCTGTATGACGCGCCAGAATGGAATTCAGACGTTCCTTGGTCTTCTGGATCTCTCTTGCATGGATCTGGATATCGGAAGCCTGACCTCTGAATCCGCCAAGAGGCTGGTGGATCATGATGCTGGAGTTAGGAAGAGCAAAACGCTTGCCTGCCGCACCGCCGGCAAGAAGAAATGAACCCATGGAGCAGGCCTGACCGATGCAGATCGTCTGAACATCAGGCTTGATGAACTGCATGGTGTCATAAATGGCAAAGCCGGCTGTTACTGCACCGCCTGGAGAATTGATATAAAGGTAAATATCCTTTTCCGCATTCTCGGCCTCGAGAAACAGCATCTGGGCGACAATCAGATCTGCCATATGCTCCTCCACCTCGCCGGTAAGAAATATTACTCTTTCCTTGAGCAGTCTGGAGAAAATATCATAGGCTCTTTCACCTCTTGATGTCTGTTCGACAACTGTAGGCACCAGCGTATCAGCAATAAAACTATCCATATTCTTCTTTTACCTCATAAAACCCTCCCGCAGGAGGATCCTTAATTCTAAAAAACCGTTTTCAATATTCAACCGGCAAAAAAACCTGCCAGGACGCATTTCTGAAAGATCCCCGGCATAAACTACAGATCCCGCGACTGTCAGCCAGACTAACCGTGACAAAGAGCAAAAACAGACATAGAGATCCAGTGATGCTGAATAAAACCTTATTATTCAGGAGAATATCCCGACATCAGAATAACTGAATCAAAAAAACTCATATATCAGAACACCAGTCCGGAAGACGGGTCGGAACTTATCGGTCGGACAGAACAAAACTGCAGATCTGCATCTGTCCGCACAATCCGCATCCGTCTGAAAGGCTCAGCAGTTTACAGATCTGCTGACTGAACATTCCCAACTGAACTATGGATCGATTATATCATACTTTGATACTGAACTTAACGAAGACCGGAATTTCAGAATCGGCGAAGTCTGAGATCGGAGCAAAAAACAAACCGCATTCTGCAGGACAGAACACGGTCTGAATTTAATATATTACCTCTCTGACACGGCTGTGACAGCAGGGACAGAAGGACTACTTGAAGGACTCAACCAGCTTTCTGTAGTCACGGAAGTTCATTTCAGGCTCCTCGCCCTTTGACTTGGAGAGAACCAGATCAACAACCATCTCAATTTCTACTCTTCTTCTGAAACCGCTCAGATAGGAGTCCTTGTGCTTCCAGAAATTGGCAACCCTGTCCTTCTCCTCATAACTTGAGGCAAACTCTGCAATTCTCTCCGCAACCACCTTTTCATCAGCCTTCAGATTATTATCCTTGATAATGGTCTCGAGAATCAGCTCATCGATGATCTGCTCTTTTGCCCTGGCAGAATATCTCTCGTATGCCACCTGTGAAGTAAGTTCCTTGGCAGCATTCTGATTTTCCTGAATTATACGATCACGATATCTGTCGCACTCCTCACGGACAGCAGACTCTGGTATTCTGATTTCATTTGCTTCCTGAAGAGCACGCATCACGCGTGTGGTGTTGTAACTGTAGGTCATCTGATTCAGCTGATGAGTCAGATTTTCCTTTATCATGCCGCGGAATGTTTCCATATCCGTATCTGCCGGAATACCAAATCTCTTGAAAAGATCGCTGTTAATCTCCGGAAGAATGACTCTGCGATGCTCTGCAACTTCAACGTGGAAGGTAACAGTCTTGCCTGCCACACCACTGTCCTTGTAGTCCTCAGGGAAGGTCACGTCAAAATCAAACTTGTCACCGGCCTTCTTTCCGGCAAACTTGTCGGTAAAGGAAGGAATGTAGAAATTATTTCCGACTACAAGACCAACCTTGGTGCCGCTTCCGCCCTCATAGGTGACACCCTCAGGAACAGTGCTGGTGAAGTTGATGCTCAGATAATCACCGTTTTTGATTTCAGAGCCGTCCTTGACTTCTTCAAGTGCGGCAAACTGGGATCTGATGACTTCAATCACTGAATCTATATCATCATCACTGATGGTTACCTTCGGCTTGTCAATAGTCAGTTCAGAAAAATCCTTGAGGGAGATCTCAGGAAATTCGTCATAAAGAATGTCCATCTCCAAATCTTTGCCGATCTCTACACTGCCTTTAATCTGAATTTTCGGAGTGCATGCAACTGCAGGCTTCTTCTCACTCAGATATTCGGTATAGTATTTTCCAAGAAGTGCATTTACGGAATCATTCATGGCCTGGCTGCCGAAATACTGAACCACCAGATCCTTCGGAAGCTTGCCCTTTCTGAAGCCGTCAATTTTTCTTGTGCTGGCAAGATGCTTGATTGTCTTTTTATATTCCTTCTCTAAATCCGCAGCCGGTATTGTTACCGTGACTACTCTGGAAAACTCCGACGGAGTTGCAATTGAATACTGCATTCTAAAATCCTCTAAAATGTCTGAACCGACATACTACACATTAAATATGCTTTATTACAAATAAGCATTATTATATTTACCCCACCGGATTTAGTCCACTGAAAAATAGCGGTGATCTGAGTGTATAAGCTCATAAATAGCCGAAGCAAGGGGTTCCCCGTTGAACAGGAGCGGCAGTGCGTGAAAAAAACGCTATTTTCTGCAGACGGGAAGCTCCCTGGCGACCTGCAGAAGATCCTTTTTCACAAAATCAGGGATCCCGCCGTCGAAATAGGGAAGAGGCTTTCCGGTAGACACAAGATAGGATCCGGCACATCCGGCTCTCCTGCCGGTCTCCACGTCACTCATACGATCCCCCACCATATATGATCCGGCAAAATCTATATCAAGATCCGCCGATGCCTGCAGCAGCATCCCTGTTTCCGGCTTGCGGCAGCGGCAGCTCTGAAGATACGGAGCATTGCCTTTTACGGGGTGATGAGGACAGAAGTAGACTCCGTCAAACTCAAGACTGTCGCTTCCAAGATCCTTCTGCATCCAGTCAGTCAGGATACGGTAATCCTCCTCGGTGTAGTAGCCGTAGGCAATGCCCGCCTGGTTGGTAACAAGCACCGTGAGATACCCTTTGCTCTTAATGATTTTAAGAGCCTCCCTTACTCCGGCGATATACACAAAATCCTCAATCTTATGCACAAAGGCGCGATCCTCGTTTATAACGCCGTCACGATCCAGAAAAACAGCAGATCTTTTCATAAAATTCTCAAAAGGCAGTCATGCCAAAACAGTTTACACGCAAAAAACGGTTTAGCAGCCATGAAAAGTTAAAGGCTGCTGTCCAGGGAAAGATCCAGCAGATTCCTGAACATATCCCTGAGCAGCTGCGGAACACCGCCGCTCCCAAGTCTGTCAGCCCGCTCCACCACATTGATGGCAAGACCCGGCTTGCTTCTTCTGTGAATTGCACGCTCGATGATTTTATTTACAGTGACATTCTGCATGTCGCCATATCCGGACTCATGACGATAGACTGATTCAAAGCCGTTATTGAAAAGGAAATGCTCAATATCCGCATCGGGAAGCTTTGTTATATGCCGGGAAGACTGCTGATTTTTCTTCAGGAGACCTTTGGCAACAGATACATACTTGATCCCGGCATCATCACCGTCACAGAGCAGGTGCCAGTTGATCCCAAGATGCTTTGCAAAATTGATAAGAGGAGACGCCCCGCACTGGGCGAACTCTATCACCCTGACTCCCTCTGCCTGAAGATTGTAGCCGGCAATGGCTGCCAGCTGGATCATAAGCCAGATTTCAGTCTCTCCCTCCACCAGAAGCCACACTCTGGCATACATCGACATTGGACGCGTAAGTCTGACATGGGATGTGAGACGCCTCAGATCATCAGTGGAAAACATCTTTTCGTTGAGACTGTAGCAGGTTACATCTCCGTGACCGTTTCTCACCATGCGCCGCACGTCAGAAAGTCCGAGACATGAAAGAAGATCCCCGGAGTTGGTGGAAAAAAGCTTCTGAAAACCGATATGCTCAAGAATCGACATGAACATCATCAGATAAGAAGGATGAAGACGGCTTTCAAGATCCGACATAATCAGAATCGGAAAGCAGATCCGGGGCAGCTTTCTTTTACCCCTGGCTCTCATCAGAGCATCCTGGAAGACAACCATAATAAGTTTCATGGTTCTGGTGGTGGATTCAAAAAGACTCTGAAGCGTTCCCATGCTGGCCAGGGACAGAGGACGGGATGCTATATCCCTAGCTGAGCGGTAGCGCATGGTTCTTGTTTCACGAAAATCGGGAATATAGGATCCAATTATAAAGCTGAGCGCCTCAAGACCCTCATCCACCGATTCCCGATCAACCCCTTTGAGCTCCTTGTCCTGATTTTTTAATTTTTCTGCAAGAGAGGATATTTTCTGCTCCCACAGATTGTTGTAGATAACGGGACCGCTTCCCCGATCCATACGGCTGTCACGGATACGGAACACCGGATTCATGGAAACAAATTTTATCACATTGCGTCTGGTTGTCCGGACGGGCTGCCACTGGGGAGTGCAGAAGGTATGCCGGGTGAATGCGCGGTTTCCCTTTCTGTCTGCGGTGATATGGTAATAGATCCTTTTTAAATCATCATCCGAATCATGAAAAAAAAGACTGAGATTATGAAGTGAAACGGAATGATCCACCTGACCCACCCGAATCTCTCTGAAGACGAATCTGATATCCATCCAGGAAAGACTCTCACCGGTATCCTCATCAATGAAGAAATCCTCAGCTCTGAACTGGCAGGGTACTGTTCCGTCTCCGAAAACCCGGCCGAGAAGATTAAAAAGAGAGCTTTTGCCCCATCCGTTTTCACCGATAAAGGCATTGATCCTGTCAAGATGAATATCAAGATTCCGGATACCGAAGTAGCCTCTGATTATAATCCGTTCAAGGATCATTTCTGTGCACCTCCAAGAGCCTTGTAGAGGGATGCGGTATTCTCAAGCTGAGTCCTTATCTCCCTGAGATTCTCCAGGGTCGCGGCTCTGAGAGCGCGGCGGTTGTCGAGGAAATCGCCATAGGACATCTTGCCGCTGTCATAACGCAGACGGTAATGACTGTCATTTATTCTGGCAAGCTCAACCGCCTCTTCTGTATTTCTGATACGCTCCTGTCCGTCCTCAAGTCGCTGCAGAAGCTCCGCCACCTCAAAAATGGCCTTGCGGAGAGTGTTTTCAAACTGATAGACAGACTTCTCGTAGGTTGCCTTTGAAATATTGCGGCTGAGAGTCAGATTTTCATAATTGAAAAAGGGGGCGGTAAGGGCGCCGGCCAGAGTGAAAGCGGGATCCTCGAAGAATTTCAGGAGAGCGTTTGATCCCGTACCCAGAGTTCCGGTAAGAGTCAGCTGAGGAAAGAAACTTAACGTGCTTACATCATAATCTGCCAGTTTTGACTTTAAATCATTTTCCGCAGATCTCAGATCAGGACGGTTTTCCAGAATATCGGCAGGGATGCCCGCTGCAACCAGAGGAACCTTTTTACCCTGCAGCGAGGCGGCAGAGAGATCGAAGCCGAGATCCTTCTCGTCATCCACGGAAAGAAGAAGCATCAGAGTATTTTTTGCCGCGGTGATTTCTGATCGATCCGATGCGGCACTGCTTTTCGAGGACAGGCACTGGGACTTGGTGCGGTTCAGATCATAAAGAGAAATGGCGCCCTCTTTGAATCTCAGTTCGGCCAGCTTAATCAGAGTCTCATACTCTCTGATATTCTCCTCTTCGCTTTTAAGGGCATCATTGAAGTATGCAAGTTTCCAGTAGGCTGCCGCAATCTGGGAACTGAGAGAAAGCTTAACTGAGAGATAATCCTCGTATGAAGCATCATAGGCAAAACGGCTTACGTCACGCTCCGCCTTAAGACGACCGAACAGATCTATCTCATATGAAATCCCGACGGATGCAGAGGAGGATTTGATCTTGTTTCCGTTATGATCCCACTTCTCTGAAGCACCGAGCCGTGCCGTCGGAGTTGGAAGAAGATTCAGATCCGTAACGTCGGCTCTTAAAGCCATGATCTGAAGAGCAGACGCGGCGACCTTAAGTTCGGAAGCCGAATCAAAACCCTTTTCGATAAGGGAGGAAAGAACAGGATCATCAAAGTCACGCCACCAGGCACCCTGGGGATCTCGCATCACAGAGCTGTATTCCGCATCTCCGCTCCAGGATGATTTGATGCTGACGGCATCAGTTCTCTGGTACTCACTCCGCATGATATCGCAGCCCGTCATGAAAACCATGGAGAAGGCTGCAATGCAGACTGAAGCTTTTATCTTTAAATTTCTTGTCATAAGGAACAGTTACTCTCTTGCCAGGGCTACAATCGGATCAAGCTTTGCCGCATTCTTGGCCGGCAGATATCCGAATATCACGCCTATCATTGTAGAACATACAACGGCAGCCACAATGGAAAACACTGAAAATACCATGGACATGGAATGAACGAAGTAAGAGAAGATCATACTGATCATGTAGGAGCAGAGTATTCCGAGAACACCGCCTATAATGCACACCAGAACGGCCTCTATCAGAAACTGCTGAAGGATGTCGGACTTTCTTGCGCCTACGGCCATGCGTATACCTATTTCCTTTGTCCGTTCCGTAACGGAAACAAGCATGATGTTCATAACACCGATACCGCCCACCACGAGAGATATGACTGCAATGCACGATACAAGCAGCGTCATGGTGCCCGTGGTTTCCTGAATTGTCTTGAGAATGGTATCCGAACTGCTGGTGAAAATATCCTTCGCATTATGTCTGATGGTAAGGAAATTGGTAATCTGCTGCTCCGCCACGGCATTGGACCAGCCGTCCTTTACCCTGACCACAATCGAGCTCAGATGATTGTCGCCTGTCACCCGGTAGATGGCGGATGTATACGGGATATATACCTTCAGCGCATCAGGATTGCCGAAGGGGGAATCCTCCTTTTCTGTAACTCCGATAACAACGCAGGGCAGTTTGCCAAGAATAATAATCTTCCCGAGAGGATTCTCCTGCGGAAAGAATTTCTTTCTGGTGTTGTCATCAATTACGGCAACCTGGGCCAGCTCCCTGACATGATCACGGTTGATAAAATGACCTTTGGCCAGCTTTATGCCCTTGACCTGGTTGTACTGATCGCTGACTCCGTTTATCTGACCGCTGGCCTCCTCCGACTTGTAGTAAATCACCACATTGGAATTTACCGAAGGAGTGACGCTGTCAACATAGATTTCATTGCGCAGAGCCTCAAGATCATAAACCGACAGAGACTGTATGCGGTTGGCTCTCACATCACCCCAGTCCTTTCCCGGAAAAATGCTGATGGTGTTTGTTCCCATGGCGCTGATATTGTCGGTAACCTTTTTGGACGCTCCCTTTCCGAGAGCTACAACGGAAACGACAGCCATAATACCGATAATGATGCCAAGCATGGTGAGCAGCGTTCTCATGCGATGGGAAACCATGGCTATCCATGCCATTTTAAAGGCTTCTCGGAATCGTGAAACTGCGGCGCTCAGTGCACCGAAGGCAGAAAGCTTCAGATCCGGCGTCTCATCCTGCTGACAGGAATCGGCATCCTCCGGAGACAGAGGATCCGTCATGTTCTCATTGATCCTGTCATCAATTACATTGCCGTCCCGGATTTCAATGATTCTTCCGGCATGAGACGCTATTCCAGGATCATGAGTGACGATAATGACCGTATGACCAGCGGCGTTAAGTTCCTTCAGAATTCTGATCACCTCTCTGCCGCTCTTTGTGTCAAGAGCGCCTGTGGGCTCATCGGCAAGAATAACCTGTCCGCCGTTGATCAGGGCTCTTGCAATGGAAACACGCTGCTGCTGACCGCCGGAAAGCTGACTCGGTCTGTGATCAGCCTTGTCACCGAGTCCGAGACGCTCAAGAAGAGCCCTGGCACTGCTTTGCCGGGCACTGCTGCCCATTCCCGCATAGATGGCGGGGATCTCCACATTTCCGGCTGCCGACAGGTGAGACAGAAGGTGATATCTCTGAAATATAAAGCCGAAGTAATTGCGTCTCAGTGCAGCAAGATCGTCCGAATGCAGCGTCTTAATAGAAACGCCGTCAATCAGATATTCACCCTCCGACGGCTTGTCAAGACAGCCGATTATGTTCATGAGCGTGGATTTGCCGGAGCCTGACGCTCCGATAATGGCCACCAGTTCACCCTTATGCACGTCAAGATCAATGCCGTGGAGCACTTCTATCTTCTGATCTCCGGACGTGTATATCCTCTTCACGCCTCTGAGGGACAGCAGAGGCTTTTCTTCATTTGTCATAGACGTGGCGGACCTCTGCGCTTCTTGTTACGTTCATTGGCCATTGCGGCATTTTCCGCTGTTTCAATATCATCACCGAGAATAACCCTGTCATGCTCGGCAAGACCTGCCGTCACCTCGATATTTGACTGATCACGGCTGCCTGTCTCAATAACCACGGTTTCAGGATGATTGTTTTTAAGCACGGAAATACGATATTTGTTCTCACCCTCGGAGCCCCTCAGTGATGCTATCGGAATAACAAGAACATTTTTTCTTTCATCCAGAATAATCTTGCACTCAGCCGTCATGGAAACCTTCAGTACCCGATCAGGATTGTCAATGTCGAATTCGGCATTGTAGTAAATGGCGGAGTTTGAAGAAGTTGATGATGATGTGGTGCTTGATGCCGCGGATGAAGGAGCAGGATCTATTTTCTTCAGAGTACTAGAAAAGGTACGGTACGGCTGACCGAGAATGGTGAAATTCACCTTCATGCCGGGCTTTACCTTCACAACGTCGGCTTCGCTTATTTCCGCCTTGACAGTCATGGTATCCATGGTGGCCAGTTTCAGAATGGTGGAGGCAGTCTGATTGGAAACGACAGTCTGACCCTCATCTGTGACAACCGCTATTACCACACCGTCAATCGGAGCTGAAATCTGGGTATAGCCCACATTGATTTTTGCTGTATCCACCTTGATGGCGGCCTGTTTGATCTGCTGCTCCACAACTGAAACCTGTGCCTTTGCCGATTCCAGTTTCGCCTCTGCACTTTCAAAATCGGCTCTTGCTCCCGCGTCACCTTTTACCAGACGTTCCTGACGCTTGAAATCCAGCTGCGCTCTTTTAAGCTCGGCCTTTGCGGCAACCAGCTGGGCACGGTAGGTATTAAGCGCCGCCTCGGCATCCTTCAGACTGTTCTCCTGGGTACGGGAGTCAATCTGGGCGAGAAGCATTCCGGCCTTCACCTCGTCCCCGGTATCTACGTACAGTTTCTGCAGCTGTCCGGATACCTGCGCGCCTACGCTTACCTGCTTTGAGCCTTCCAGAGTTCCGGTGGCCTCCACACCCGAAATGATGTCGCCGCGCTTAACCTCATAGGTCATGAACCTGCGGCTCATATCAGGAGCAGGCTTCATAAAATGAAAATATATCCCGGCCCCGGCTGCCAATATCAGTATTAGAACGATTAGTTTTTTCATTGTTTTTCTCTTAAAAAGGATGGAGCAAACAGATACTCCAACAGGAACTGTGATTGAAATGACACCAAAAAGTTCCTTTCATAAAAAATTCAGATTATTTTTTAAGCCAGTTCCTCATCTTTTCGGCAGTGACTCCGTCCCCGATAATCTCATCATCAAAGGGTGCGATCCCGGCGGTGCCAGAAGACTGATCCAGAGATTCACCGCGGGTCTGATCCACAGGAACAGCCGATATTTCAAAAGGGATCCTCTGCTCGCGAACAAGCTGGGCGGCATAGACGTTCATAAGAGCAGAAAAGCTCATATGAAGCTTTTTTCCAAGTTCATCAACCTGTTTCTTCAAATCCTCATCTATACGGAAATTTACCTTGATTGTTTTACCCATAAGCAACCTCTAAACCACAACATCCGGATCCAGACAGAAAAAGTGTTTTCAAACGTTTTATTCAGCAGTCTGATCCTTCTTTCCAGAATTCAGCATATCCTGCACTGCCTTCTCAAGATCCTGCTCAATGACAGACGGATCTCTTATGCAGAGGTGATATCCCTTTTCCTTAAGGTGTTCAGCCAGTTCGTCAGGATTAATCTGAACCAGATTTTTAAACCTTGAAAGATCGAACTGCACGGAAAGTCTCATTCTGCCCAGTTTCTTTTTAAGCTCATCCGGAAGCCGATCCGTAGAAAAATCAGAAGAGACATAAAGGAAAAGACCTTCATTTGCAATACTGCGATAAACACTGCATTTCATAGTCAAAAAAGTTTTCTGTTGAAAAGAAGAAAAGCAAATGTTTTCAGGGCATTCAGATCAGTACAGATCCGGATATCTTCAGAAAACATATACAAAAAAAGAGACAATAGAACACATGAACGCCACTATTGTCTCGCTATATACTGTTTAAAAAAGGAAAACGCAGCCTACTTCCTGCTCTTTTCCATTTCTTCCTCATCCGGAAGATTAACCTGCAGATCTATGTAGCTGGTTTCATTCTCTTTCTTCAGATTTGTGCATACATTACCAATGTCAATATTGGCCTGATAATGCTCATTCAGAATCTTCAAAACCGCCACCTTTATCTTCTGAATAAGTTCAGTGGGATCGTTACCGTCCATTCCGGTATGAGATATACAAACCTCAAGCAGACGCTGCTTTGCGGTTTCGGCAGATGAAACCTCAGGCTTGCGACGACGCAAATAATCAAAAATAGACATAACTTTTATCCCTTATTCTTGGAGAAAAGACGGGAAAGAATACCCTTCTTCTCAACTGTTGTAAATCTTAAAGGAAGATCCGGATTTTGTGTAAGACGCTCAACTGTATCGGAATATGCAAGTCCGGCCCTGCTCTCAGGGTACAGAATAACGGAAACACCGTTGTTCGACGCTTCAATAACATCCTTTGACTCAGGTATAACGCCTAATACAGGAACTTTCAGAATTTCAAACACATCCTCATAGGAAAGCATCTTGTCAGCACTGACCCGCTCAGGATCATACCTGGTAATCAGCAGGTGCTCCCTGATCGGCTCCTCATGCTTTTCCGCACGTTCGGATTTTGCAGCAAGAATTCCGATAATTCTGTCTGAATCCCTGACAGATGAAATTTCAGGATTGGTGACCACAATCGCCTCGTCAGCAAAGTAAAGAGCCATAAGAGCACCCTGCTCTATGCCGGCAGGAGAATCACAGATAATGTATTCAAAACCCATCTGCTTGAGCTCGTTTATAACCTTGCGGACACCCTCCTTCACCAGGGCATCCTTGTCCTTCGTCTGAGATGCGGCAAGTATGAAAAGTTTGCCGTTCGTAACATGCTTGTCCTGGATCAGAGCCTGGTTCAGAGACGCATCCCCCTGGATCACCTGGACGAAATCGTAGACAACTCTGCGCTCGCATCCGAGAATAAGATCAAGATTGCGAAGACCAACATCAAAATCAATTACCACGGTTTTGAAACCCTTCTGGGCAAGACCGGTTGAAATCGCGGCACTTGTAGTAGTTTTACCAACTCCACCCTTACCCGAGGTTACAACAATTACGCGTGACATAAACTACTATTCCTTTTTATTCTCTTTAACTTCAAAAACTTCAAACTTAAACTTTTCGTCCTCAAGGCGGATATGCAGATGCTTGTTGTGAAGTTCCTCATCGATCGCATCTCCAGTCTTGAAGACTCCTCCTATGGATATGAGCTCGGGATCATACTGCAGGCAGACGATATGAGCGTTCACATTGCCGTGGGCACCGGCCACCGCCCTGCCCCTCAGAGCGCCGAGTATGATAATGTCGTTGTCGGCAAACACCTTGGCACCGTTGCTGACATCACCTCTGATAAGCAGCGAAGCATGATCCGCCCTGACCTCACAGCCGGATCTGACATTGCCCATCACAAACTTGGTTACACCGGAACACTGAGCGTTTCCGGCAGCATGCTGAGACTGCTCCGTTTCCTGTTTCTTAGCAGCCTTCAATGCTTCGGGATCCGGCTGCGGCAGCTGAGTCTGGGGAATATCTCTCGCACCGAGCGCATTGAACACCGGCAGGCCGGCATTGAAAATTCTGATCTTGATGTCGTTCTTCGATACTCCGGAAAAACCCACCAGAATGAAATTGTACTTATCTGTAATCTTTTTTATTTCTGCAACATCGGGAATGTCATCGACACCCTCAATATTGATAATCAGCGGTGAATTGTAAAAATAACTCTTGTAGGCAGTCGTTTTGTCTATCAGCACCTGTTCAATTGCACCAAGGCTCGGATCCTTCAAGAAAAGGCAGGTAAAAGGAAGAGTCTGACTTCTTATTTCGTTACCTGACATTGTTACCCCCTAAAAATGCTGTTACAGTGCCATACGCTCTGATGTATACCATCAGCAAAAACATTCAGCGCACCGCACCGGTATTATAGCAAATGGTCAATTTTTGCAAAAGATCCGAGGATGCTTTTAGCACCTGCTATCTGACAGCCTTCTGACCTGAAATGCGACTGAACTTAAGAGCGGCATAACCGCGGGAAATACTATGATTAAAGAGTCCGGTAAAAAACGGGAAGCAGATCGCAAAAAAGCTTTTTTTCACGGCAGACAGCGTTATAATAAACACACTTTTGTGACTCGTTTCACTTTTTGTATTTCTTAATAATTCGGACAGAGCAGAATCATGAGCGGCAGTTTACTTCTTCTCATCACGATTGTTTATTTCACAGGATTTTATTTCCTGTACGGAAAATTTCTAACGAAGGTTTTCGGTATCGATCCATCCCGCCCTACACCGGCTCAGACCATGAAGGACGGAGTTGATTATGCGCCTACCCGTCCTGCAGTGCTTTTCGGACACCACTTCGCATCCATTGCAGGAGCCGGACCAATACTCGGACCGATATTCGCGGCAGAGCTTGGATGGATCCCCGCTCTTCTGTGGATTTTCTTCGGCTGCATCTTCATCGGAGGTCTTCATGACTTCGCGGCACTGTTTCTTTCAGTGCGCAATGAAGGAAGGTCGATTTCCTATGTAATCGAAAAGCTGATCGGATACACGGGCAGAATAATATTCTCCATTTTCTGCTGGTCGGCTCTGGTTCTGGTGGTGGCAATGTTCGGCATCATGATAGCCGAAATCTTCATAGCCACGCCTTCCGCCGCAACAGCATCGCTGATCTTCATCCTGCTTGCGCCGATCTACGGATTCTTCGTAAACAAGGGCATTCTGAATGTTCTGGCGGCATCTCTGATTTTTGTTCCTCTTACATTTCTTACGGTGTATGTCGGGATACTCTTCCCTGCAGATCTGACTGTCATAGGTTCGCATCTGGGACTTGCCCTTGATCATAATACCTGCCGGATGATCTGGCTTTGTGTCCTCGGCATTTACGTTTTCATTGCATCGGTCACTCCGGTTCAGTGGCTGCTGCAGCCAAGGGATTTTCTCAATTCCTTTCTGCTTTACGCCATGCTGATTATCGGACTGCTGGGAATACTGGTTTATGATCCGCAAATCACCCAGGGCGGTTTTTACGGCCTTACGGTACATCTTCCTTCAGGTGTGGATAAGAACGTCATTCCGACTCTCTTCATAGTAATCGCCTGCGGAGCATGCTCGGGATTCCATTCCCTTGTAGCATCCGGCACCACGTCAAAGCAGGTGGCAAACGAGGGACATATCAGGCTTATCGGCTACGGCGGAATGCTGCTCGAAGGTGTTCTTGGAGTTATTTCTCTGATCTCCGTGATATATCTGAGCGGAAGTGATTTCACCACTGCAGTGGCAAAACCTCAGCTTGCCTTTGCCCAGGGTATCGCCACCTTCTCATCCGCCATCGGTCTTCCTGCCGCTACCATAGCACCATTTATTTCACTGGTTCTTGCCGCGTTCATGATGACAACTCTGGATACTGCCACAAGACTGGGAAGATTCGTATGGCAGGAAATTGTCAGCGGTCATACAGAACAGTCTGATGTAGAGAAGAAAGTTTCCGGTGTAAGAGCATTCCTGGGAAATTCGTATGTGGCATCAATTGTAATTGTAGTTCTGGCTGTTCTGCTCTGCGCAACCGGTCAGGCGAATGCAATATGGCCGGTATTTGGAGCTTCAAATCAACTGCTGGCCGCACTCACACTCTTAGGAATATCTCTTTATCTTCTTAAGAACAAGCGTCATTCCTACATTGCATTCATACCAATGATCTTTATGACTGTAATGAGCTGCTGGGGTCTTGGAAACATGATGCTGGATAAGAACACGGCAGGTATTCTGGTCTTCATCAGTGCCCTGCTGCTTGCACTTACGTTTGTTCTGATAGTTCTTGCTTGCGTGTCAGTTGTTAAGACAAGAAGGCAGATGAGAATGAAGAAGCAGATGGCTTGAAATAGTGTATTAGGTCTTAAACCATAATTTTTAAACTGTTCTGAGAGGAATTATACCATCTAAAAGATGGTCGATTTCACTCAATTTTTACATGTAAATTTTGCGAGATATACATCACATTCCGGCGTAAAAATATTTTTTTGAAGGTATGTCGTAAATTGCCTCTAGCAAGCATTCTACGGCGATGTTTTTTCTTTGATGGCAGTTTTGTCATTTTTTCTCGTCAGCGATCCCTATGAGCAAAATACAGGCATATACGGAT
>JAEEGG010003871.1_pt1 | contig 36945 bp, 28 predicted proteins | sample 9134161 | NCBI WGS metagenome assembly JAEEGG01 (sample SAMN16246543, study PRJNA631951) | gut metagenome | biome: gut microbiome; feature: rumen; material: CR-attached | host: Bos | place: Iran: Karaj | collected 2018-10
ACGCCGTCCGGGGAAACATTATGAAGACATGCTCGTTGCAGACACGCTGGGCAACCCTCACCAGCTGAAAGAGTACGTCGGACGCGGCTATGTCGTGCTGCACTTCTGGGAAAGCTGGAATCGCGACCAGTTCGACATCCTGCCCCAGTTGCGCACACTCTACGACCAGTATCATGCGAAAGGCCTGCAAATCCTCAGTCTAGCCATTGACGGAAACAACAAGAAACAATGGATGGACCGACTGAAAGAAGAGAACCTGCCTTGGCCACAACTGTCTACCAAAGCAGCTAAGAATCTATACGGCATCCTCTCATGGCCCGAAACCGTTGTCATCGGTCCTGACGGCACCATCGTCGCCAGTCCCTCAACCGTGCAAGAGTTAGAGGCAGAACTGAAAAAGATTTTTAGTAAGAACTGATTTTGGCATCCATGTTACCGCTGTTCATAGACCACGTATTCTATACATACAATTCAAAAAAACATAGCCCCTTGTGCCCCCTTTCTCTGGGGATCCCTTTGTACAAAGGAGATTTTCGGTTCAAACAGTATGAGGGCAACCGCATTTGCGATTGCCCTCATACTATAGTTGAAAAATAAAGCGCGAGATTACTTGAACAGGCTCTGGGCCATCTTTTCGAGGCAGCGGCGCCAGGTCAGGAACTCGTGGGCAGTACCCTCGGAAACGAGACCCTCAGCATTGAAACCGGCAGCTTTCAGGGCTTCGACGCTCTTGTTGATGCCGTCGGGATTCTCCTTGTCGCCACAACCTACGAAGATGTACTTCACAGCCTTCGGATCCTTAATCTCGTCGGGCATATAGGTGCCGCCAGAGAGCAGTCCCCAGTAACCAAACACCTCAGGACGACGCAGGGTGATGAGCTTCGTTTCCATACCACCCATCGACAGACCAGCCATAGCGCGGTTCCACTTGTCGGGCTTGGTGAGGAACTGTTTGTCAATGACGGGGATGAGCTCGTCAATAAGCACCTTCTCGAACTCCTCAGCAGTGAACTGGCCGATAGTACCGAACTTGAAGTCGTTGGTCAGACCATAGGCCATGACAACGATGAAGGGCTTGATCTTGCCGTCGGCAATCAGATTATCCATAATGATGCCAGCCTTACCCTGTACGGGCCAGCTGGTCTCGTTCTCACCCCAGCCATGCTGCAGGTACAGAACGGGATAGCGCTCCTGCTTGCCCTTCACGAGCTTACCATAGCCATAGGGCAGATATACATTGGCAGTCTGCATCTTGCCCGTACTCTCAGACCAGAAGTTCACCTGCTGAATGTTTCCGTGAGGAATGTCCTTGCGCCAAGCATAGAAGTCCTGATCGGGAGCGGGAATCTCGATACCACTCTCCCAACGGCAAGAGCCGAAGTAGTTGTGCGTGCCAGGATCGTTGAACACACCACCGTCGATGGTCAGGTGATAGTAGTGGAAACCAGGATCCATCGGACCCTCGGTAGTACCAGTCCACACACCGTCCTTATCCTTGCGCAGCACCGTACCGCCACGACCACCAAGGCCCAGGCTGACGATAACCGACTTGGCATCGGGAGCCTCGATACGGAAACGGGCATAACCCTCGCTGTTCACCTGCGGATACTCCTGACCAGGCTGGTTGCAGGGATTGGGAACCCAGTCGTCTTTCGGTGTTGCATTATCAAGCTTAACGTCGAAGTCACGAATAACCTGGAACGAGCGCTTTGCCTTCAGGTTCTCGTCGATGGGCAACGGATGGTTGCCGAGGCCGAGCCAAGAGTCCTTGTCGCTAAGGTTCCAGAAGGTCACATTCTTAATGACATTCTTATACTTACGGAAAATCTTGAAGATGCGGTTGTACTGGTCTTCCTGCAACGTAGCGATATAGGGAGCCTGGGGCTTAGCCTCACCACGCGAGAAGCGCAGCTGACCACCACTCTCGGTGTTGGTACGGAGGTCGAGCTCGGTAATGTGGATGATATTCACAATCTCAGAGAAACGCTGAATAGCCTTTTCAAGCTGGTCCTCTTCAGGGAAATAGATGTTGTAGTGGCCCTGCATACCAATACCGTCGATAGGCACACCAGCGTCCTTCATCTTCTTCACCATCTCGTAGATACGCTCACGCTTGCCGTTATCCACACAACTGTAGTCGTTGTAGATCAGAACACCTGTGGGATCAGCCTCACGGGCAAACTCGAAAGCCTTGGCGATGAACTCATCACCGCAGAGCTTGAAATGACGGCTCTGACGATAAGGGCTGGCCTTGACCATCTTGCCATCAACAAAGTCGAATGGACGTCCGTCGTCGGCCATAGCCTCGTTCACCACATCCCAAGCATATACCACGTCCTTATAGCGGTTCACCACCGTGTGGATGTGGTCGCGCAGGCGCTCGTAGAACACTTCCTTCTTGACGGGCTTACCCTTCTTGTCGGTAAACATCCAGTCGGCAAACTGAGAGTGCCAGCACAGGCAATGACCACGCATCTTAATACCATTCTCGCGGCAGAAGTTGGCAATCTTATCGGCCTTCTCAAAGTTCCAGACACCCTCCTTCGGATGAATCTCGCCGGGCTTCCAGTCGTTCTCGGCTGTCACACTGTTAAACTGTTTCTTGACAATCTCGCTTTGAGCAGGATCAGAGATATTGTTCTGATTGACAGCCACACCGATTGTGAAATAATCCTTGTAGGCATCCTTCAGACTGGGCCCTGCGAAATAGTCGACAGGACGTCCCCACTGAGCCAGCATTGGTGTGATGCCAAGAAATGCCAGCATCAGACCGGTAATAATTCTTTTTTTCATACTGTTATGGTTTAGTTAGTGTTAATGATTATTATTGAATGTCTATTATCTGTTTCTTCAAATCCTTGTCGAGTGAGCTGTTGCCGATGAGAATCTCATACTTGCCTGGCTTCACACGCATGGTGTTCGTCTCGGCATCCCAGAATTCGAAACTTTTACGTTCCAACTTCAGCGTAGCAGTAGCCGTCTGTCCAGCCTTTACGCTGACACGTTCGAAGGCACGCAGCGACTTCAGCGGACCATCGGGATCCTGTAGGTTGCGGATGTAGAGCTGTACGATTTCCGTGCCGTCCTTTGTGCCCGTATTGGCCACCTCAACAGAACATGTTCCGTTACCGTCACTTCTTACCTCTGACCTCTCACCTCTTACCTCGAACGTCGTGAAACTCAGTCCATAGCCAAAGGGGAACAGGGCATCGGTGAAGTAACGATACGTGCGTCCCTTCATCGAGTAGTCTTCGTAGTCGGGCAATTGGTTGCTTGACTTATAGAACGTAATGGGCAGCTTGCCACTGGGGTTATAGTCACCAAACAACACGTCGGCCACAGCCGTGCCACCCTCCTGGCCAGGATACCATGCCTGCACGATAGCCTCGCACGTCTCCGTCTCAGGTTGCAGGGCGATACACGAGCCTGAACAGTTGACAAAGACAATCTGCTTACCGGCAGCCTTCAACGCTTTCAGGAAATCGCGCTGCACCTTGGGCAGTTCGATATGGGTACGGTCGCCGCCTTTGAATCCATCAATATCCACGGGCATTTCCTCGCCTTCCAGACTGGGGGCAATGCCACCTACGAAGATGACCTTGTCGATACCATTCAGCTGGGCAATGTTCTCCTGATAGTCAATGGGATGCTCCTTGGCAATGTTGATAGCCAGATTGGCATTATAGGTATGGATATGCGAGAAACGCACCTCAATGTTGTAGCTCTTGCCCCTCTCAGCCTGAATGGCCACACGGTTGGGTGTGGTGCGCCAGATGTGGTGCATAAACTTCTGTACGCCGTCGATATAGAGTTCGAAGTGTCCGCAACCGTCCACATTCACCACATATTCACCAGCCTCCTTCGGGGTGAATACCGTCTCATACTTCGCTGAGAAATCCTCGAGCTGTACGCCAGGGGCAAAATTATGCATGCCAAACGTGGTGACAGCCAGTGGCTGGGTGTAATACTGCGTGGTGACGGGCTTGCCCTCCATCTTACGATTGTTCCAAAACGTACCCTTCATACCCTTCTTGCCGTCGAAGCTGCACTGCGAGGCCATCAGGCACTCCATCACCTTGTCGTAGGTCAGGTCACAACCCGGATAATAGATTAGAGTTGAGCGTTTAGAGTTTAGAGAAGAACGTTTTACCTTCATCTTCTGGCAGATGCCGTCGAGAATGGTAATGGTGTGGTTGGGCTGTCCATTATAGTTACCCCACATCATTGGAGTATTGTCAGCATTGGGACCAATGACGGCAATTCTTTCGTTCTTCTTCAAGGGAAGGATTTCGTTCTTATTCTGCAACAGCACGATAGACTGACGCGCCATATCCAACGACAGGTTGGCAGAAGCCTTGGTAGACATGGCAGAATACGGAATCTTCGACCATTCCACCAGCGACGGGTCATCCATCTCACCCAGGTCGAAACGGCCTTCCAGCAAGCGGATGACATGCTTGTCGACCTCAGCCTCAGTGATGAAGCCACGCTTCACGGCTTCAGGAATACTGCGATAGGCATAGCCGTAGCCGCACTCCACGTCCGTACCGGCAATGGTTGCTTTGGCAGAAGCATGCACAGGCGACGACGAACTCTTGTGCGACTCATAGAAATCCGAGACGGCGCCACAGTCGCTGACAACGAGGTACTTAAAGCCCCACTCGTCGCGAAGGATGGTTTGCAACAGACGCTGCGAACCACAGCACGGATCATCGTCCAGTCGCTGGTAGGCACACATCACCTCGCGCACCTTCGCATCCTGCACCAGCGTCTTGAAGGCGGGCATATAGGTTTCCCACATATCACGCGGCGACACATTGGTCAGGTTAGCCGAGTGGCGCGTATACTCAGGACCGCTGTGCACTGCATAGTGCTTGGCACAGGCCCACAGCTTACGGTACTTCGCCTCCTCAGGACCTTGAAGGCCCTTCACCACCTGCACACCCATCACTGAGGTCAGATAAGGATCCTCGCCATAGGTCTCCTGTCCCCTGCCCCATCGCGGGTCGCGGAAGATATTTACATTCGGTGTCCACACGGAGAGGCTATGGAATTTCTCGTCCTCACCCGAGCCACGATACATGCGCTCGTTATACTGCGCACGGAACTCCGTCGATGCAGCGTCGAACACCTTATATAATAGTGCGGGGTTGAACGACGACGCCATAGCTATCGGCTCTGGGAACACAGTGACGTTGCCCATGTTGGCAGCACCATGCAGGGCCTCGCTCCACCAGAAGAATTTTTTTATTCCCAGACGGGGTATGGCCGGACTTTCGTCCAACATCAGTTTCGCCTTTTCCTCCAGCGTCAGACGTGAGCACAAGTCCTTGGCACGTTCCAATGCCGACAGGTTGGGATTCTGATAGGGATACGTTTGTGCCGACACCATCAGGCCGACACAGCACACCACGATTGTTGATAATAAGCGTTGTTTCATATCTTTTGTTTTATTCTTCAATCTTGATGATAAATCCGCCGCGAGGCTGACACTCCATCTCAGAGGGCAATTGGCTGACACCACTGATTTGCCAGTTTCCGTTGGCATCGTCAGCAAATACTTGCGCCTTCTTCCATTCCTTGCCAATAAAAGCAAGATCAGTTAAAAGCACCTGCAGTTCATCCAATCCATTGATACCTGCCACATACCACGTCTTTCCACTTCTGCGGGCCAGCACGGCACTCTCGCCAGGATAGCCCGACACGAAGCGCGTCTCGTCCCATACGGTAGGCAACTGACCTAAGAAGTCCTGCACCTCTTGGGGCTGCGACAAAAAGCTCTCCGGACGGTCAGCCAAATGCTGCAGTCCGCTCTCGTACAGCACTGTCAGCGCCAGTTCATGGGCATTCGACGTGATGTGCGGATGCTGCGAATCGCTAAACGCACAGGGTGTATAGTCCATCGGACCTATCACATTACGCGTATAGGGCAATGTGGCGTTATGACTGGCGGCCTTCTTCGTAAAGTGAGGCACGTTGTTATACCACTCGGCACCATAAACGCCCTCTGTAGAAAGGAGGTTCGGATAGGTACGCTGCCAACCGCGAGGGATAGGAGCCCCATGGAAATTCACCAGCAGGTGGTGACGGGCTGCACTCTCCAGCAAGTCCTGACAGTAGTCCATATTCGCCTGGTTGTCGCCGCTGAAGAAGTCAATCTTCACGCCTGCCACACCGATCTTCTCGCACCAGGCAAACTCCTTCTCCCTGTCTTCGGGCTTGTTCAGGCGGAACTTGGGCCCAGGGGCGCCGTCTATCCAACCAATGCAGGAATTATACCAGATGAGTGGCTTGACACCTTTCGATTTCGCGTAGGCTACGGCATCCTCAATGGTCTTGCCCTCGTTCGTTGCCACCTTGTCCATCTCGTCCCATTCGGCGTCGATGAGCACGTACGGCAACTTCAGCTGAACGGCCATGTCGACATATTTCTTGATGATGTTGAAGTCGTTCGAACCGTGGTTGTTAGCCCAATAGATCCACGACACCACACCAGGCATAATCCAATGGGTGTCGGCCAGTTTCGACGACTCGCTGACGTCCGTTACGAGTGTCGACTCGACAATGTCAGCCAGTTTGCCAATGATGACGACGCGCCACGGGGTGTGCCAGTCGCCTGTCAACTCCAGGTCGTTCTGGTCTTGCACCACGCGGAACACCTCGCCATCATTAAACAGGCTCGACGCACTCTGCCGGCGCTCGATATTGGCCTCGGTGATCAGGGCAAACACCTTTTCGTTTTCGTTTGCGTTTTCGTTTATGGCCTCCATCAACAACGGATAGCCCCAGTGGGTATTAATCTTATCAGTGACCATCGAACCGCCAAAGCCTCCCAGCGTCTTCACGTTGGCAGTGGTCGACATGGGGAAGAATCCCTCATAGCCGTCGCTCCACTGTTGCATCCACCGTTTCGTACCCTCGGGAATGATATAGGCCGTCTGCTCCTCAGGATGTTTCTCGTTTTGCAGGTTTGCATACTCATAACGGAAAGCAATACCGTCGTTATACACCCTCAGCACCAAATTGCCGCAACGGTACTCGTTGGCTTCGTTCACGCAGTGCAGGCGCTTGCCTGACAGCATCCAATAGTCATTCTTCACGGGGCCCGTCCAATTCACGAAGTCCGTATTGCTCAGGCCCACACCGGTCAGTTTCAGCGCCTTCTGGCCGTTGTAGTTCACCACGAGATTTGCGCCCTTCACGTCCAATGTCAACAATCCGTTGGGCGAAGCCATCGTCTGATGCTCCTTAGGCGCCTGGTCCAACAGGAAGCGGTCCAGGAACGACTCCACAATGGGGAACTGGCTCTGGGGCAGCTGACAGTGTCCGTGCCCACCAACCACACTCCACGACATGCGGTCGGCAATGCCGAAGCGCTGCCACACCTGGTAGGCGGCCTTTGCTGAATAGAACATAGAGCTGTCAGCCAGCCATTCGTAGTCGGTATTGCCCAACAGCAACAGGGCGCGCGGACAGACCATCGCACACAGCTCATGCTGGTCGTAGGGCAGCTGGTAGACGCTGTCACCACGGAAATTCTCCTTCTGACTCTCCAGGAACCAGTGGTAGTCGGTCTTGTCGATATCCTCCAGATTCTTGCCTGCCAGCGTCAACTCGTGCGACTTTCTCCAGGCTGCCGCACCACCACCGCCAGGCTCCTGGGCAATGGTCAGGGCGATACGCTCGTCGAAGGCACCACAATACAGGGCCATCTTGCCGGCATACGAACAACCCGTCACACCAATGCGCTTCACGTCAATCTTGGTCTTCTCGGGACCCAGCTGTTGCAGTCCGTCAATCAGTCGGCTCATGCCCCACGCCCACTCACTATAGGCACCGTTGTCCTTCAGCTCAGGATACAGGCGGTCGAAGGCGTGCTCACCCCTGTCGTGATGCTTGCCGAACTGCTTGTAGTCGTTCACCTGCGCCGAGGTGAAGGTCGTTGTGGCAATGGGCCTGTCCTCAAACAGTTGTCGGGGCAGGGCTATCATGTCCGTACCAATCATCAGCGCATAAGGCGGTTGGCCCACCTTCGGATAGCGTATGTGCGACTTCAGCGTCAACGTCTGCTTGCCCACCTTCACGTCGACAAACAGTGTGTCACCCACCATGCGGGCTTTCACCTGCTTGGGTTTTACGGCAGGCTTTTCCCCGATACCGTAGTGCTGAATCATGTGTCCGATATCGCTGCGGCGACGGGTCCAATCGGCAAAACTCGTAACACTCTCCAGGGCGTAAGGCAGTTCGCGGATGATGGGTAACTGGTCGGCAGCAGGCATCATAGGCTTAGGTATCTTGCTGCCCGTGTGTTCCACGTCATACACCAGGGGGACGGTCTGCGACCATCCACCCAGTGTAATCAGAGTAAATAAAATAGTTGATAATAGTTTCTTCACAATGGGTTAGTTTTATGGAAAAGGAAAGGGGTTAGTCTACTTCAGTTTCTGGAACAGTTTGTTCTGCTCCAGCGTCCAGTCCTTGCGGTCGAGCAGCTGGGGCTTCTTGCCGATAAACATCTTGGCGGCTTCCTTGTCGCCCTTCAGTTGCCAGTTCAGCCAAGCCAGTGCGGGGATAGTGAACTCACCGCCATGAGCCTCGCGATAGGTGCCGCCGTGACCCACGGGGAAGTTGATGGCAACGGCGGGCACGTGGCTGATGCGCTTGAAGTCGTCCATACCGTTCTCGTAGGCAATGTCTTCCTTACCGCCCAGCATATACATAATCGGGGTGTGCAGCTCGGTCAGCTTATCCTTCTTGGGCATGGGCATACCGCCTACTGCCTGTCCGGCATTCTCATTGTTGAACAGTCCGCTATTGCAGATCATGATGGTCGTGATGCGCTTGTCGGCACAGTTGAACAGGGTCTGCAGACCACCGCACGACATACCGGCTACACAGATATTCTTCACGTCCAGCTTCTGGTAGTACGGCGACTGGGGGTCGGCATTCTGCTTGAAAGCCCAGTCAATGCTCTCAATCTGCTGCTCAGAACGCGACATGGGGCCTTTATACCACTCGTCGGTCAAGGGGATGTTACCCGTGGCCACCACGATATATCCGTTCGAGGCAATCTCGTTCAGGAAATTCATGTGTTCCCAAGGCGAATTGGCACAGGCACCATTGCCCCATACCAGGATGGGCAGGGGATGCGTGGCGTCGAACTTCGACAGGTCCTGAGGCACAAACACCGTGTGTTCCTTCAGGTCGCTCTCCTCTTTCAGAATGGCCTTGTAGGCTCCCGTACCGCCGTCCTCGATGATGCGGGTCTTGGCGCAACATCCGGATTTTCCAGAACATCCGGATTTTCCGGACACTTCATTGAGGAAACAAACCATCTTCTTCAGGTTCTCCTCGCTGTACATACCCATGCCGTGACCACCTTCAGGCACGAAGGTTGCCTCGGTCTTCACGCCAGCGGCCTTCAGCAGTTCAAAGAATAGCTTACCCTGGCAGCAAGGCACCACATTGTCCTTCTCGCCGTGGAAGATGATGATCGGAGGGTTGTTCTTGTTCACATAGTACGTGGCACTCAGACTGCGATACTTGTCCGGCTCCTTGGCCAGCTTCGAGTTCAGCAGCACGTCCTCGGGCGAGTTCTCACCCATCTTCATGCCTTCGCCACAGTCCATGGCTGTCAGGTCGACGGGGCCCGACCAGTCGCAGGCGGCATTCACCGTGCTGCTCTCGTTCAGGAAGTTACCCACCGAACCTTCCAGGTCGATGTCCACAGTACCCACCGTTGTCTGCTTCAGACCGCTGGTCGTAGCTGCTGTAGAAGCCAGGTGACCACCGCTTGAGAAACCGCTGGTGGCGATGAAACTGGTGTCGAACTTATACTTCTTAGCCTCACCACGTACGAAACGGATGACGGCACGGATGTCGTGAATCTGAGCAGGCCACTTGGCATCCATGCTCGAACGGTGGTTCGGACAAACCACTGCATAGCCGGCTTCCAGCAGGCTCTTCACGATGGTACCGAGGTCGGCAGCACCCTTGCTGCTGTTCGAGAACCACGCACTGCCGTAGATATGGATCACTACGGGATAGCTCTCTGCCTCCTTCTTCGGCAGATAGATGTCACAGGTGTGGAATGCCTGGTCGTCGCCGGCATAGTTCACGTCTTTCCACTGCTGGCTGGTCTCCAGCTTCACTTCCGGCATCTGGAAACCGCCGAACCCTCCGGCGGGCTGTGCCTGCGCCAACAACTGGCCGCACAACGCACATACAATAATCAAAATCTTTTTCATAGTTGATAACTGTTTTATATTGTTTTACTTTTTTACCTTTTTACCTTTCAACAGATATGTCCGAGAAGTAGTGGTCGCGCAGGGGCTTGCTGACAGCCTCACCAGTCAGCGTCAGGTGCTGCTCCATACGGATGTCCTCCGACGAGGCTCCAATCTTCACCACATACTCGCCGGGCACAATGTTCCAACGGCGCTCACCACCCTCGCTGCTGTAGAAACCAAACTGCTCGAGATAGAGTTTCACACGTACGCGCTTCGACTGACGGGGTTCCAGCGGCACGCGGGCAAAGCCCTGCAGCTTCAGGGGTGAGAGGTGAGCGGCAACGGGTGAGTTCTCTGCGGGTGACACATAAATCTGGGCGATCTCCGTCGCACTGACCTTGCCCGTATTCTTCACCTCGAACGACAGCTCAATGCACTCATCGGTGGTCTTCGCCTCGTCGTCCAGCGCCAAATGCTTATAACCAAAGGTGGTATAGCTCAGACCATAACCAAACGGCCACTGAATCAGTGAGTCCTGCTTGGCCTGATAGCTGTAGCAGATGGGCTCGTAGATTTCCTCGCTGGGATAGCTCACTGCCAGCTTGGCCGACGGCGACACGTTGCCAAACAGGATGTCGGCAACGGCATGTCCGCCTTCCTCGCCCGGATACCACGCCTGAATGACAGCGGCACAGCGCTCGGCCAGTCCCGAGATAACCTGTGCACGACCACCGAACACCACCAGCACGACGGGTTTGCCCGTGGCCAGCAGGCGTTCCACGTATTCCTCCTGTTTGCCGGGCAGGCGCAGACCCTGACGGTCGCGGTTTTCGCCACACAGCATCACGTTCTCTCCAACGGCGGCAATGATGACGTCGGCAGAGTCGGCCATGGCAAGCGCCTCAGTACTGTCGGCAGGCTCGCCGGCATCCACCTTACGGTGCAGCAGGGCATACTCCCAGGCACGCTCGTCGCCACCCTTCGAGAACTTCGTCTCTATCTCTTCCGTCCAGTCACACCCGCGGCTGTACATCAGCGTGTCACCCTCGGGCAGACGGTCGCGCATGCCTTCAAGCAGCGTAATCACATGGGGATGATCCAAGTCCTGCTCATTCATCTTCCAGAAATAGGTCATAGCAGGAAACGAATAGTCGCCGCACATAGCCCACATCGTATTGGCGTTAGGACCGGTGAGGAGGATTTTCAAACCTGAACCCCTCTCCGTCGAAGCCTCCCCTTGGGGAGGTGTGGTGGGGGTCAGAGGCAACAGATTGCTGTCGTTTTGCAGCAATACTATCGACTGCGTGGCAATCTCGTAGGCTGTCTGGCGCTCCTCGGGGGTATCCAGCACTATCTTCTCCTTGCCGTACAGGTAGGGCTTCTCGTCCATCAAACCGGCACGGAACTTATAGCGCAGCACGTTCTTCACGGCACGCTCCAGCGTCTCCTGAGCCACCAGACCGTTGTCGATGGCCGCTTGCAGATATTTGAAATTAGCACCGAACGGGAAGTCGACGTCGCAACCGCCATTGATGGCCATCGCCGCCTTCACCACCTCCGGAGCCACAGTCTTCTTTCCACTTTCCTCTCTCCACTCTCCATTCAAAGGTAGCTGATCTATCGCCGTATAGTCGCTCACCACCATACCGTCGAAGCCCAGATAGCCGCGCAGAATGTCGTTCAGAATCCAGCCATTAGCCACACAGTTCACAAGTCCCTTCCCGCTATTTTTCTCGCCTTGAGACAAATCAGAATTCTCAATTCTCAATTCTCCATTCTCAATTCGCATCGCATGATATCCCGGCATGATGCACTTGCTGTCGGCCAGACGAATCATCGCCTCGTGGGGCAACAGGATGTCTTCCATCAGCTCTTTCTCGTCGGCATCACCACCGCCGCCATAGCCCAGGTAGTGCTTCGAACAGGCTCCCACACCCTTGCGCAGGTCGCCTTGCTGCAGACCGCGCACAAAGGCCACACCCATCACCGCCGACAGGTATCCGTCCTCGCCGTACGACTCCTCCAGGCGGTTGAACGACGGCGTGCGACACACGTCGACCATTGGCGACAGCGACAGCACACCACCCATCCGGCGCATCGTCGTACTCGTCTGACGGGTCTTCACCTCGGCCAGCTCAGGGTTAAACGAACACGCCTGACCAATCTGTTGCGGATAGATCGTCGCACCGCGGGTATTGATGCCCGACAGCACCTCCTCGTGAAACAAGGCGGGAATGCCGCTCGGTGTGTGCTTCATGAGCCACTCCTGCACGGCAGCGACATGGTCGCGCAGCACGTTCGGGTCCATGGGCTTCTGACTGGCATACTGCGAGAAATGTCCGATGCCGTTTGGTATCAGTTCCTTGCACTTCACGGTGTCCAGCCGGCCCTGTTCGTCAAACAGGCCGTCCATATAGCAGCTGCGCAGTTGGGCGATGCGCTCCTCTTGCGACATCCGCTGGTAGAGTTCGTCTATTTTCTGTTCCATATCTTTATTCTCCAAAGCAGGCCGGCAGGCAGTCATCAACACCGCCGCACCAGTCATGATGAGGTATCTCATTTTCATAGTTATTACATTTTGCCTGCAAAATTACGAATTATTTTCCAACCGCCCCACCCCGTCATGTAACACAAACTATTGCGTATGTAACATTCCACTTTACAACAAGAAAAGTCTTGGAGTTTTTTACGCCCAAGACTCTTCTTTTTTACTTATTTTACATTTTGCCTTTGGTCATTTTTTCAGAAAATCCACCTTCCTTCGGTTCCCCTCAGGCCTCACCGCAAAGTGAACCCACACGCTCTTCGCACTCTGCTCGATGAACAGCTCGTCAAAGTCCTCCTGACTCTCGTCGCTGATGTCGAGGAGTATGCACGCATAGCGAATGGCCTGTTCCTTTCCCAGACACCGTATATCCACCGCACATCCCGTCAGGTGGTTCGAGTTCGGCGCCCCACCGACGGCCTTATTCACCTGTGGCGACCTGTAGCCGCTGTTGATGATGATCGGGTCATCCCCGTCACCGTAGCGGCGATTCCACTCGTCGCGCAGGGTTTCTAACCAGCCTGTAAGGCGCTTCAGATTCTCGATATGCACGTGCGACGGAATATTCCCGTCCTTCGTTTTCACTGATGTTTTCGTCATCTCAGCGAGCGTAAAATGCTCGCTGAGTCTGACATTCTTGTTAATTTCTACCATAATCTTCTATTTTTCCTTTTTAGTAAGCTTTATAAAACTGTGCTCTGTGCTCTGTGCGCAGTGACCTCTACTCTTCCATGTTCTTATCATGTGATTTGTTTCTCGCACACTGGCATCAAGACCTTGTTGCCGACGAACGCGCTGTGCATCTTCTAACGTAAACTCATCCGGCAAATCCAACAAGAGGTTCCTGGGGCCGCGCTGACTAGTACGCTGACCGCGGTTTAATTCTCTACGGATATCGTCCGCAAAGTAATACATCTTACACCACAGGTCGTAATGCAAACTCCAACGGATAAATTCCTCTATGGAACTTTCCCACTTCATTCCATTGGCCACATAGAGCACGCAAGCCTTCAACCATGCAATGACGTTGGCTCGGAACGAAAGGTTCTCGAACACGCGATCCTGCGACAACCGTGAAAACTCAGCACACTCGGCAATGAGCCGTTTAGCCAGTTGTGTAGCCTGCTTGCATCCTACAATGCCGTATGGCTGCATCAGGTTCTGTATGTATGGCCTCAGCTGTTCGTCAAACTTCTCGTCGTAGATGCCATATACGGGCTGCTCGGCACCAATCTCACGCTCTGGGATCGTACAGAAGTTTATTCGCGAAATAGGCCCCTTTGTCAAAACCTTGGCAAAGTACTTGGTCACAGCCCCGATGGTGCCCGCTGAATTCCAGTTGAACCGGATACACACCTTGGCATTTACCGATTGCGAACTGGCGCGAGTCTGACCATAGCGGTTTCCCGGGTCAAAGGCCTGGCAGATGATGACGAACTGTTGACCGCCCGTACCTTTCAGTTTGTCAAAGAGTTCTATTTCATTCAGCTTAAAGTAGACGAAACGCCCTTTGGCCTCATCCAGTCGCTGTACGAATGCCGCGTGGGTCACATCGGCATCAATCTCCTGAATCACCAGGTCGTCGGGACGCTGAGCCTTGTCCTTATTAGCGCCCTTACGGTTGCATGCATCGTTATACTCCTTCAACCTATCCAGGTTCTCCTGATCACGTTCGCGAATGTCGGCCATGATGCGATTGATGGGTTCGTCGATACATCCCTTACCGGCACCAGTCCCCGCCAATGCCACATTCATCAGCGTCGGCTCGTGCAACACGTTGTCAGTATATAGAAACTGGGTGTTACGCATATGTGCCCCTAATGATGGAAATACCGCATGGGCAACAGTAGCCTTATAAATCTCAGGGGTGTTTTTGGTGAGCAGCTTGATGAGCTTCGGCAACTTCTCAGGCATTCTCGGCGGCTTTGGGTTCGAATAGATTTCCGAAAGCGACGACGCCATGGTTGTTTCCACAGGATTACACAAAAGGGACGGTTCTTTTTGTGTACTTTCCTCTGCCTTCAGCGAGCGCAGGAAGACCTCCTTCTGCGTCTGGTTCATCGGGCGGTTCTGGTCGACGTACTTGTCGTAGAAGTTCTGGACCAGCGTCCTACAGTCCTGCTCCTGCGAGTATTCGGGCATCTTCTGTGCCAGCACGCCAAGCAGTTCACCCTGTGCCATCATCTGACACAACGTGGGCAACAACAGCTTCAGCGTGTTATGCCTTACCCCGTCGCGGTTCAGCTGCTCCAAGGTCAACCCCGTCATGGCCAGCGTCTCGTCGAACGCCGCCAACGCCCTCGCCGAAGGGTCTACGATGGTTGATGGCTGATGTTCGATGGCTGATGGGGTTTCTCTTACATCATCCGTCTTCCATCTTACATCTTTTGCCGGGTGCAGCTCATCGCCGAACATCAGTTCCTCGTCCATATACAGGATATATTCACGACATGGAATGTAGATCCCACGCTCCTGCTCATGGACTTGTTTATCGTAGTCCACATCACCCAGTATATGAGACATCCATGCCTGTGCCGTCTGACGGTCCATGCCTTCAGGGATGTCGAACAAGACGGCAAAGCCAGCACCACCGATAGAGATATTAAACATGTTGATGCCCAACTCACGTTCGTGGCCTTTTATCCTCAGTTCATAGATTTCACGACCATTCGGATTGCCGTCCACGTCGATAATGGCCTTCCCCGAGTCCACAGGCTCGCCCTCCTTGCTCTTATAGCCCTTCAGGAAGTGCGCATGTGGCGTATAGAACGAGGCGCCAATCTTCAGCTCAGCCTTTTTCGACTTATAGTCCTCCTTCGACAATTCCCCTCTCAGGTTCTGTTCCAAGGCATCTTTCAGCTCAGCGCAGATACGCCCCGTATTGGGATCATCGGCTTGCTTCCAGAAACCCTCGGCCGTGGCTGGCACGGTCGTGGGCTTTTTCATATTCTTTCCTAAATCTATTCTCGACATACTGCTAATCTGTTATATCCGTTTAATCCGTGTTCGTTAGGCATTGTCTACAATCTCCTTATCCACCACAGCCTCCCGTGACTGGATGTTGTCGCGGTCCATCGCGTTCAGGATGGCTTCCGTACCCATCACCTTCGGGAACTTCTCGTGACGGGTGATGTGCTTCGCCGTCTCACCTACGAAACCAAAGTCCAGGTCACAGATCTTCTTCTCCTTATAATACTTCGGAGCAGTACGGTTCCAAGCCTTAAAGGTTAACACATGGGTCTCCTTATCTATGAAAAGAACACCCTCAAACTTCTCGCCTTTCAGAAGCCCTGCAACAATTCTCAGGGCATCAACAATAAATATAAACTTTTTCATAATCGATTCGAATTTGTGAGTTGAAAGGGGGGAAGCGAAAGTTTTAGTTTGAGCTCATGGTTACATCCGGAAAACGTTTCCTCCGCTCACTCCTCCGACTCGTTTATGTCTTTATATAATCCGTTTAATCCGTAAAATCCGTTGTTTAAAGTGTCTGTATATCAGTGATATAGAACGCATTCTCGTGGCGGTCGTTGTTGTCGCCCCAGGTGCGGTGTTTCCAGAAACCCTTCACCACATACAGCTGGTTCTGGTAATACACAGTGTCACGGTTCTTCGAGGCCAGTTCACCCGTCATCTCCGCATAGATCACGTCGCCGCCATGCTTCAGCGTCATGCCGCGACTCTTGAAATACTCACTCGTACCGTCTTGCTTGTTGTACTGGCGCTCAGAGTATGCGCCCACCTCTTGGATAGTTACAATCTTCTCCATAATGTTTAAATGTTTAAAATAATTTTCTTACAATTTTCTAGTTAATTTTTTTATAATTTTGAGGGCCTTAGCCCGACCCTATTCTTAACTTCGTTAACTTCTCTAACTCCGTTAACTTCTAATGTAGAATGACTTCCTTCGTATCGATGTCCCTGACCACTCCCCTTCTCCTACCACAATCCATCAGACCGTCTCTTATCTTCCACTGGTCACACACATCCGTGGTTTTCACCTTCTCGTGGGTCAGCGTACAGAATCGCATGCCGGTAGCCTTGATGCCCTTCAGGGCGCACGATGCACAACACTTCTTCACCATGATGCCACAGTTGTTACGCACGTATTCAATTGTTCTTTCCGTCATAGCCTACATCTCTATTACATTAAACAACCTCTTGTCCTCGTCGCTCAACAGAGTCAGCAAGTCCTCGCTGTACGTCCTCAGAGTCCTTCTCAGACCGATGCCACACTCCGATTCCAAGGCATCGAAATAGCAGCGCAGCGTATTCATCAGGCCTTCCCATGTCACGAAGCCGTCCAAATCCATCACCTCACCAACTTCGTTGTCGAAGACGAAGACCCGATAGCAATTCTTTTCCAAACAGTCGTCGAAGTAGAGATTGACGATCACCCTCAGCTGAACCATGCCTTGCCACCAGTCGATGCCCCTGCGTTTCAACGACCTGACGGTGTCCGACAGCGCTTCTTCGCTGTTTGCAGGATAGCCCCGCAGTACGGCACCCAGCAACAGTGCCATCGTCGACGCCTCTACGGTCTCGTTTTCCAGACACAGCAGGCGCATGTCGTCAGTTCCCAGTCCGTTCTCATCCATGTACTCCTGGAGCGTCATCACTTCGTCCCCTTGGTCCACCATGACCCACTGGGCGCGACCTTCGTTGTCAATACCTGCGAACGCACATCTGTGCAACGCTCCACAATCATTCTCAAAATAAAATGCTTTTTCCATTTCTTCTTAAAGTTTTAAATGAATAAATAAGTTTTATAAATCTCTCTTTTGAAAACTCAGTTAATTGATAATTCAATGCCCTTTTCCTCTGCTATCCATTTGTAGCACGATACCAGGACGGCATCGGCCGAGAGACACCCCGTGGTGTGAATCACATGCATGCAAACAAAGTCCAGCAAGTCGTCAGCAATCTCCAGTTGCATGTCATCACTGAACCCCAGCAACATCGCGTTCAACAAATCCAAGAGTTCCGGCGAGACCCTTTCCTCCAAACCATCCATAATGAATTGTGCGGTACTGTCAATGCCATACTTGTAAGTCAAGTCTTGTTCGTATACCTTCATCGAGGTCTCGATTGAAGCTTTTCTCTTTCTTGTCATATGATTAATTAGATTAAATTATAGTTCGCGCGAGGGAGTCCTCGCACCTTTTTCGTTCCAAGTCCCGCTGGCACCCACGAAGGAGCACCAGCAGGATTATCGAGAGATTTACTTTAGTCCGAGTCTGCGTTCTTTTAATTCTTTAACCCATTTCTCGAAAAAAGCGTAGTCATCAACGTCGTTATACCAGACGTCGAACATACCATCGTACAATCGCTTGGCATTGATTTCCGACTTCTCTAACGATTTCAGAAAGCTTGCCGTTGCTCTTGTTAATCCACAGATAATAGCAGGAACTTGTTCTTCGGAAGCATCCTCGCATTCGATGCAATTCACTACTTCATCACAGAAAAGTTCACCACTGTAAGCAGCCTTAATCATAGCTGCCTTGATGTCAGCACCCCCTCTATCGATGGGGGTACGACGGAAGATGTTCAAAATCTTCTTCATACCTTTTACTTTATATTGATTTATAATGCCCTCCAGCCACCCGGAGGATTTTTGTCATCAGCAATTTCAAACAACACCGTCGTTTTGTTGATTTTCAACTTTCGACGCTGCAAAGGTAGGTGGAACCTGTAAATGACAAATAATAAGGAAATTATCTTTGTTAAAGATTGTGAATGTCTGAAAACCTCAATATTTAAAGAGGATACAAAAAAAACAGAATCTCAATACTATTTACTGAGATTCTGTTATTATACCGTTATTATGCCGTTATTATTTATCCAGTTCTACTTTTTTAGGTCGATACTTATCTAGTAGAGGCAGAATATTATTAAAGTCTGCCGGCATATTGACATTACCTGGTTTACCATGATTAATATTTTGATAGGTAGGTGCATTATTACCAAAGAAATCACAATTCAGGGTTTTAGTACCTCTGCCCTCTGGAAGCAATTTGTAAAACATGAAATAGCCAATCATGTTCTGAAAAACAATTCTTACCCTGTCTTTTTTACCTAATTCCAATAGTGACCATAAGGTATCAGATAAAACTTTATCATCACCTATTAGTTTCTTTGTTCCAACGCCAAGAACCAGTCTTATATAACTCTTCATTACGTCTGTCGATGCAGGTGCAACCCAATCCCCTTTATCAATCAGCATTTCAAGCCTGTCTACAATTTCCTTTCTAGAATCAGTCAAATTATCATAGGCATTCAAATTTTGGGAAGTTTCATATTCCCAGAGATGTTCACAAAGCGCCAATGACGAAAATAGTTTATACATACTACTTTTACAGGGATAACTATTGTTGCCTATAATCTCGCTCCTCTTTGTAAAAATTGCACGACCCAGACCATCCTTATCTATTTCATGATTATGAATATCTACGTTGTCTTCCCAGACTTCCTTCCAAAATTTGATTTCCAGCATGGTTGTGTTGACAGAGTTTATTCTTTGAGAAATATGCTTAATTCTTTGCTTTTCAGACTTTGACGAAATCCATCTGTCAAAAGTTATTATTTCCCCGTTATTATCTATTGGATAAGGGTTACTTCCGTACTCGGCCATATATATTCCCATCATTTCTTCATATAACTGCACAAAAAGTGATGACGGAGCAGAAAGCGTCATTTCTTCAATTTCTTTTAATAAGCCAGTTAGATCTTCCCCCAAAATCCAAACAATTTGCTCTAGCTTTGTATTTTTGTCCTTTAAAAAATTAATAACGTCATTAATAGGTATTTCACCATCGATACACTTTTGTGCTTTTTCCATGTAAACAACATAGTCTAAATCGCACAATCTTCTGATTTTATAGTCGTCATATGTAGTTGAAATACTCGAAATACTATGAATTGTTGACCATATCGTATTAATCCATTCCCCAAAATTTACATCCCACGCTTCAACAAATGGCAGTTCTGTCTTCCAACGGACCTTTAACTCGTTAAACATAATAATACTATCATTAAGATGCAACGAAAATGTCAGGGTCGACAATCTCCACGTGTTGGGATTGTGCACAAACCTTAAGGCTTCTCCTTGTTTATTTACACTTTCTAAAACTTCTTTGTACTCTGTAGGAGTGTTACTTATTTTGAATGTAGGTATCATTGGTCAATGTCAGATAATCGTTTGCGTATATATTGAGTCAAAAGTTTGTACTCCAGCCCTTTCATATATTGAGACATATATACATAATCAGGCTGATTATTGTCTTCAATAGGAAGTACAACATGTTGCTTTTTTAATCTGTCGGTACCCAATTTCAAACCATAGCCGTATTTTTCTTTCTGACGGGTAATAGCACATGCTAAGTAAAAACTTGAGTATCTGTTGCTATAGTAAGGAATCAACCTCCTAGTATCATTACCAAACAATGCCTTATAAGGATGAAAGAAAGCATAACCTACAGACCCGTTTCGATTAACAGAAAGACAATTTTCTGTTAAAGTTTCATTATTATTCTCCACAAAATAGCCAATTCCATTTTGCGAAGCAGTAGAAGTAACATAAGGCACTCTCCCTATCCTTCTTTCCTTCTCATATATATCTTTTCCTGAACAAACTTTTCCTAAATCGCTTATTGGAAAATCCCCCCAATGAGTACATTGAGTGTTGTTGGTTTTGTAATTTTTGATACATTCTCCAATTCTAAAAGAAATATAGTTTTTATACCGTCTTAGTAATTTAAGCTCGACAGATTTCATGAAATCTTCCATGTATTGATAATCTGGGGTAACAGAATCAATACATGGTAAGTAAAGTGATAATTTTTTTAATCTGCCAAGCGTAGCGCCATTGCCACCCCAATTAAACTTAGCCATTTGTTTTTTTATCAATGGTATTATATAAAGGGCTACATATTTATTTAAATGCGGGTTCCTTAAGACTTGTATGTTTTGACCCGTATAAAATAATGCAGGCTGATAAAAGACTGTTTGAGTATCAAGGCCTATAGTAATAACGTTTCCTTCATCTGTTTTAAAGAGAGGTTGACCATCTATGAAATCATCTATTCCATTGTCATTATCAGTTCGTGTTATATAAGGTATACGGCCAGACAACCCGTTTAACTTATTTCTATCAATACTACTTTTTGTAGCACTAATTTCAAACACTTCTATAAGTTGAAACTGACTCCAAGTTATATCATTACTCTTCTTCATATCCAAATAGATAACCTTTACCATTAACAACCATTTTAAATTCGAAGGATAGATAATCTGCCATTGTTTTTTCGAAATCCTTATCGGTTGGAATTTCGTCATTAAAATAATAGAATGAATGGAGCCATTCGTCATCTGCGTTAACACGACTTTTCACTATTTCCGAAGTACTGGCATTATCCACATAATCTCGCCATATATCTAAGAGTCTTTTTCGCTTATCAGCAAATGTTCCATTATCAACCAACCCCCAATGCTTTTGAACCTCATACCCGTCTACTTTAAAGTCAATAAACTTACATTTTTTCATTGGTTCATGCGGCTCATGGGCGGTAAATATAGCTATAACAGGATTTGTACCCACTGGATAGAATGTTTGGGTATTTAATGTAATAACACCCTCTAAAGTGTGGTGTTCAAGAATATAACTTTTAATGTTTGCATCGATTTTTGTTTTCCCGACCATTGTACTTTGTGGGACAATAACTGCACAACGTGCACCATCAGCAAGGGAGTCAAGTAAATGCTTTATAAAATTCAATTCAGAAAGATGTGCAGTCAGTTTATTCTTCGCTTGAGAATACGGAGGATTCATTAATCCTACAGTAAAATTTCTTTTTCTCAATTCTTCAGTTGGTATGTTTAAGAAGTCTGCGCATTCCAAATTGGCTTTTCCATCACCCCTTAGTATCATATTTGTAGTCGCAATCGAGAACATTCGTTCATCCATCTCGATACCATGAAGTAATGTCTTTTTTATTTTTATCTTCGCTTCTTCTTGTTCTTTAACCGTAGCCAGCTTCTTCGCATCTTCAAGCATTCTAAACATTGATGCAACCAAAAATCCCCCAGTGCCGCTACATGGGTCAAGAACTTTATCTGTATGCTTCAGTTTCAGGAGGTCGACCATTAACTGAGTGATATGTGAAGGGGTCAAAACAATGCCTAGACCTTTTCCGTCACCACCACTATAACGAAGGAATTCCTTATAGAATTCACCTAACACATCGTCTGGGGTGTTGTTGCATATTGGTGTAAGAACCTTTGAATAAATATACTCTGCAAAATACTTTAACGGAGATTTCCCCAAAGCAGGATGAATAGCACTCAGTTGGGGACGTAGCTTTATAAAATGAAACTGGTTGAGAACCTGTTCCTTCTTCTTCTCGGGCTCAACGTGCATATCTTCCATATGTTGCACTATGGCGTCATACACTATTTCCCCATCATTTCTTTTTTCACCGATTTGTTTCTTCTCTTCTATTGACAAAGACAGTTTATCCGTTCTAAAATAAGGGTTACGGAGTGCTAATAATAGACCAGAAACTATTACGGGTTTTTCATTTTCGGACAGTGATGCATAGTTTCTTAAATCTTCATGAAGTTGCTCTGCGCTACTCATTACTTGTTCAAATTCAAGCTCGGCTTCGCTCTTGTTTTCTAGAACCTTAGTTTGAAAATATAAACCAATTTGAGCATCAGAGAATTCGGAAAAGTCACGAACGAATGGTAATATTTTGTAACCCTTTTCTGAAACGTAGATAGGTCGTATCTTTATATTTTCTTTATCAGTACCTGAACAACCGAAAGCGAAAGCCTTTTTGAAATTCGTCTTGTGAATGATATGTTGAGCATAGTGTAAAGCACCATTCTCTGCATAGTCAACTATCGATGGAATATCCATTAATAAGGTATCTTTTTTGTCAGTCATATAACAGCCCTGATATTTTGAGTCCTTTTTGTCCTCTACTATTATCAGGTATTGACCTACCTGAGCAATAAACTCCGGTTTACCCACCTCTCCAGTTCTATGCTTAGAGGCAGTTCTTAATGCTTCTTGAACTTCTCTAATCTGAGTTGATTCCGGTTCTGGTTTCATTCCGGCATCAGTCATCATATTAAAAATGATGTGGTCTGTATACTTTTCCGTTCTCATATAATAGTAATGATTAGAAATTCTCGTTAATATACACCAGTAAATCCTTCATCTCTTTCTACGAGAGGGTGAGGACTTACGTGTTTATTTCCCATTCAGATAGTCTATCAGCTGCTGGGGTGTACCATTAAACTTGGTATATACCAGCGTCTGACCGTTACCGGAGACTGTCATCGTATTTCCATTGATAGAAACAGTAGCAATCTCACCTTTATCGCTGACTATCTTATTCCCTTTGATTGTATAGTTTTCGGTCAGTACATAGAACGTGTTCAGCTTATATGAACCTGGAACACCAGCGAACTCGTATTGTGAAACTTGGGTGGAGGTGAATTCAAGAATCCATCCATCACTAACAGTGTACCATGTGCCTATAAGTTGTGACTGGGAAATTGATCCCGTCGAATCGTCATTATCATCACTACCACAAGCCACTATCGTTGACAGGGCCATAACCATGAGCATTAATACGCTCCAAAATGTCAGTTTTTTCATAATATATTTCGTTTTTACTTTGTTTCGTTTTCAAAACCTCGCGGCCTTCGCAGGAGGCGAGGATATTCTACCAATAACAATTATATTACTCGCTGCGGCGCCCTACACGTAAGGCTATGCATGTGAAAAGAAAATCTTCTTTAATTCAAATTCCCATTCTGCCTCTTCTCCAGCTCGGCGCTGACTTCGTCCATGTCGATGCTGGTAAGTGAGGCTGTCAGGAAGTTCTGGAAGTCTTCTTCCACCACCTCGTCGGCATTTCTCTTGTCATATACCTTCTGCGTCAGTTGGATGTATGCTGCCGACATGCGGGCCAGCAGGGATATCACTACTGAGGGATGCAGCTTATAGCGGCCAATGATGCCGTTCAGCGCCTGGCGCAAATCCTCTAAGGCATCGCCTTCTTCTTTGACATGCTTGGCCAAATCAAGCATGAGGGGTGAAAGTTCTACTTCGTTCATATCTCTCGTTTTTACTTTTGTTTCTAATTCATAGGGCTGGAGCCGGGGGGTATTCTATTCCGTATTCCGTTTTATACTCCAATGCACTATCCACTAATTTGTCGATGTCCTCTTTATCCAAGCTGTTAATAGGAAGCCTTGGCTCGTAGGGGATATCGTTGTCGTCGAGCAAGCCCTGCAACTCTTCGATATAAATCTTCTGTTTTTTGATGACACGCCTAAAACTATCCGATTTATATATTCTGAGCGGGAACGAATCAACCTGCTTCTCCAGTTCGCTAATTCTAATCTTAGCCTCCTTCAGCTCTTTCAGGCTGCCTTTCAGCTCGTAAATCTGGGCCCTCAGCTCCTTAATCACCAGTGCTGACTTCGGGACGTTTTCAGCACCGGGGTCAATATAGCCATTAGCTATTATGACGTCCTTCAGTCTGGCAAGCTCCGTCTCCATATACTTGGCATAATCCACCAGCCTTGCCCATTTCTCCTGATCCTTGCGATAGGCATCGATGATGTATTTCATCCTCACTTCGTAAGGAATGTCCTTGTCGCCTAAAACACGTTTGGCCGTCTCACCCGATGCCTTGCAATCTTTGTTCATATCTCTATCTTCGCGTGATTTATCACTCGTCTTTTCCGGCCATGATGTTTGTCGTGGTGACAATGTCACCCACATTTACCTCGCCGTCAGCGTTCACGTCGCCCTTCTTGCCCCAGGCGATTTCCACATTGGCTGTAGCGACATCAGAATCCTCATAGCCATCCTTCGTGGCATAGACACTGACTTGGCAGGTGGCGATTCCGCCCATTATTACTTCATCTCCTTCGGCGTTATTGCCAGAATCAACAACTTTATAAGTTGTTTTAAATGTCACACCCTCAGTCTCGCATATGAACTTCAATTTGCCATCGACGACCTGGATAGTAGGTGTTGCGCACTTCTCTGGCTCTACGGGAACCGTACCGTCAAGCCCCACAATTTCCTTAAAATTCTTCCAAGGCTCAGCAGCTTTATAAAGATCAATTGAGGCATCAGGGACATGGAGCGTGGCATAATCTACGTAAGAGCCCTCGAAAGCATTGGTACTTGTTGATGGTGCATTCTCAGCATAGCAAAACACATCGGCCAGTTCTGGGCAATTGGCAAAGGCATAACTCCCGATTGTTTTTACACCTCCACCGATGGTAATCGAAGTCAGGCCGCTGCAATACTGGAAAGCATAGCCTCCTATGTTCGTCACGCTGTTAGGAATCGTAATGGATGTAAGACCAGTGCAACCTGAGAAAGCATAATATTCGATGCTCGTCACGCTGTTGGGAATAGTGATGGAAGCAAGGCTGCTACAGCTTCCGAAAGTACTTTGTTTAATACTTGTAACGCTGTTGGGTATCGTGATAGAAGTCAGGCTACTGCAACCATAGAAAGCATATTCCCCAACACTCGTCACGCTATTTCCAATAGTGACGGAGGTCAGGCCGCTGCAATTCTCAAAAGCACGTTCGCCAATGCTCGTCACGCTATTGGGAATAGTGATGGAGGTTAGGCCTGAGCATCCAAAAAAAGCAGAATTATTTATGCTCGTCACGTTATTTGGTATCTCCAAATCCTTAATCTCTTCACCGTTCAGGAAAAGATGATGAGCACAACATAGAGGATTAGAAGAAGCCTTTGCAAAACTAATTTTACACCATGTCTCCAAATCAGAGATGTACACGGAGGTCAGGCTATTGCAATTATCGAACGCATAATCGCCAATGCTCGTCACACTATTTCCAATAGTGACGGAGGTCAGACCACTGCATCTCCGGAACGCATTAACACCAATGCTCGTTACACTGTTGGGAATAGTGATGGAGGTTAGATTTTTGCAGTCATAGAAAGCATTGTTTCCTATACTCGTCACGCTGTACTCCGTTCCTTCATGTTGAACCTTCTCTGGGATAGCCACACTGCCAGAGTATTTGTTAGGGTTACTAGTTACCTCGGCTATCTTTCCTTTTGTAATAAGATTGTAATAAATCCCATCAATCTCAACAGCATCTGCCATTGCCATCATCGGCAACAGCATCATCACGAGTAATAGTAGTTGTTTTTTCATAATCGTATCGCTATAAATTGTTATATTTATTAGAATGACCCAAAAGTAAGAAAACGTAAGTAACCAGAATATGGGTTATCCGACGTTATTCCACTGATTGATAGAACATTCATTTTACCATAAATTTCTTACCATTTGTCACATAGATTCCTTTGGGTAAATTTTTTGCAGCCTCTTGCAAGTTGGCATCCTTAAGAACTAGTCGGCCATCAAGTGTATATATGTTGGATGAGGCAACCGAATTGTCATTTATAATTCCATCAATATGAGACGACAAATTCTTAACAGGACGTATGGTCTGACCTCTGGTCTTGATGTAGCCATACATTCCAAAGCGTGGATCTGTATCCATGTATAAATACCAATTATAGGCTGATTCATACGGGAAAGCCGTACCTGAAACATAAAAGCCTTGTCCAGAATAGCCGTATTCACTATATCCAACATTATAGTTATCCTCTTTTCCTCCTACAAATGGAAGAAATATACTATTGCCATTCGCCCCTATGACTTTATATCCATTGATGGAATTAACCTGAGTGTATTGCCAAGTACAATAGTTTATCAACTCTAAAAATTCCGAATACGTTGGTATCCGACATTTGCCACCAGATGTAGTGTAAGCCGCATCATATTCTGTCCCTGATATGTTAGACACATTTGGGTCTGTATAGGTTGTTGCATCGTATAGCGACTTGTTTGGTGTAGTCTCTCCCCATGCATAGTAATTTCCAGATTCTTCAGGGCGTTTTGCTCCAAGGTTTGCGGTAGCCCATAGTAAGCCACTTGGTAGGGCAAGGTCGACAAAGCCCTGAGTTTCTCCCTCGCTGCTTGAGCCCTTTTTGTTAGCTATAGGACGGATAGGGAAGGCTGCAAGTTCGGTGTTCCAAGTTTGATAAACAGAAATGCCATTTCCTGCTGACCCCTGTAATGCATACGCAAAACCTGATTCGTATTCATTATCGCTCCAATAATATATGTCTGTGCCAACCTTCTGAGGAGTACCAAGAATCTTAAATCCAGCAGCTGGCAAAAATATTGATTTGCCATTTGGTCCGGTAACCTTACATCCATATACGGAATTCGTATTATATTCCCATGTAAATGTACATTTTTGGTACAATTCCAGAATATCATTATGACTAGGAGTTGACCATTCACTACCCCATACCGACTGAACCATATTTCTCGATGGCCAATCCATGTAAATACCGTAATCTCCCTCTGAGGATGCACCATAGTTCGTTTTTGCCCATAATTTGCCTGATGGTAAACCTAAATCTACATATTCGTGACCATTAATCTTGTCATCAGATGTATTATTACCAAATTCACTTGCAGGAATACCATTAATAAATACTTCTGCCACGAACTCTTCACCATAGCTAAAGTATTGCGAACGACTTTGGTCATAATAAACTTCAAGATAAACAGTGTTACCAGAGGTAACTAAAGCTCTGCACTCTTGATCTTGACTCTGTAAACTACCAGAACCAGATAGACTCGTTCCACAGAAAGTAGACCACTTATAGCCAAAAGGATTCTCTCGTGAACCATAATAATGTATCTTGAACGTTACCTCATCACCCCATTGTAGTTTGTCATTGGTGTATTTGAAATAATCAATGTCGGAAGTATTATACAGTCCGAAACGAATCTTAGTAAAGATTTCGTTAGCCGTATCAAGGGTATTGTTTGACTCTGTTTCAGAGCGTTCTGATACAACTGTAATCATAAGCCACTTATCCACACCGCTCTTAGCCTGCACCCATCCTGTAGGATGGAGGGCATATGAACCAGGTACGAGACCAGTGATGACACCCTTCTCGTTAATAGAGTAACCTGTTGGTGGATTTACTACATGTTGCCCCCCTTCAAAAGAAATATGAACCCAAGAATCTGCATAATCACTTGTAAATACAAGACTATTATTAGAGCAGTTGAATTTCAGCTGATATGGCTCGCCTACCACAACTTCAACTTTGTTATTTGGCTCAAGCCATTCAAAATTGTTGATAAGTCCCAAGGCAAATGTGCTTATGGGCATTAGTAATGCAATGAGTGTTAATAGTTTTTTCATAATCGTATTGTTTTAGTTAGTTATTTATTTATTTATGTTATTTACTCATCTTTTCCGGCCATGATGTTCGTTGTGGTGACAATGTCACCCACATTCACCTCGCCATCTTTATTCACGTCTGCAAGTTGCGGGTCAATAGTGCTTTTACCTGCCATGACGTTGCTGATTGTCACGATATCACCGACATTTACCTCGCCGTCACTGTTTACGTCGCCAGGTATCACGAGGGACGTGATATACGTTCCATATATGGTAATGTCGTGGGCTGGCATTGTATCGGGATAATCTCCCCAAACAAAAACATAGCCTTCTCGATCAGGCGGAGACGGAGGTATAATAATCGAACCATAGTTAATCTTATCAGTCATAAAAACCTCATTATCTATCATATAGGTGATGGTGTACTGGTTAACGGCAAACACCCCTCTGACAATCACATCGTGAGCAGGCATGGTCTCAGGTATCTCACTCCAACCACTAAAAGTATAGCCCTCCTTTGCAGGTGCGGATTCTGGGGTGATTGTTGCCCCAAACTCTAATTCGCATGATTTATACTCTTCACCATCTACTTGATAAATCAGCTTGTACTTGTTGATTGTAAATGAGCCAGTAACCGTCACATCGTGAGCAGGCATAACCTCAGGAATCTCGCTCCAACCGCTAAAAGTATATCCTTCCTTTGTAGGTTCAGGTTCAGGCGTTATAACAGTGCCTTCTTCAATTACGTATGTTTTGTACTCTTTGTCATCAACAATATAATTTAGTTTATAATAATCAACAGGTGTTCCTGTCAATGTTCCCTCAATAAGGATATCACCCAAGCCAATCTTCTTGGTGTTGGATAAATTATAAACATTAATACACAGGCCACAAAGTCCTTCACTGCTTTTAATACCATTTACTAACTCATCTACGTATGTAATGTTGGGCGTTTCGTTGCTACGATTGGGTACAATTCCGTTCTTGATGATTGTTACGGTCCCATCTGAGCCTATCCATGAAACATCAACCAGACATTGAGTTGTACCATATCTAGACGTATTGAAAGAAATTCGATTTGGTGTAAATGACATTCCTTTTTTTGTCTCAAAATAAAATTTTATAGCATTTCCTTCATTAGCTGATTGATCCCTTTGATTTGGTTGAATCAGAGTTTGGTTTTCTACCATACCTACACCTGAATATTGAAGTGAGGAGCCTAACTCTACATAACTAGAAACAAAGTAGTAATCCATTGCTGAAGCTGGCCCATAATTTGCGTTTTGTCCTTCTCCACCTTCATGGAATGGGTAGTTAACGGAAACATAGTTCAATGGGTTATCTGTAGTTTCAATATTTATAATGTTTTTAAAATTATTCCATGGTTCAGTAGATAAATATGAATTGATAGATGATAAAGGTACGTGCAGAGTACTATACTCAATAAATGAGTCTTTGAATATATCGTTGCTGATCTCTGATGGTACATTAACTGCATAGCAGTAAACATCTTTCAAACCTATGCAAGAAGAAAAAGCAAGACTACCGATATGTTTTATATGGCTACCTATAATAACTGTGGTTAAACCTGAACAATTCTCAAAAGAGTTATAACCGATGAAATTCACGTTAATGGGGATTACGATTGAGGTTAAACCCGTACAGCCTTCAAATGCACAGTTGCCGATTGATGTCACACTATTAGGAATACTGACTTTTGATAAATTATTACACCCCTGAAAAGCCATATTACCAATTCTATTTAAATTATCTGGTAGTGTAATATCAATTAAGTTTTTGCAATTCTTAAAAGTTCCGTCATTAATAGAAGTCACACCATTAGGGATTGTTATATTGGTAAGGTTGCTACAACCTTCAAAGGCTTCCGAGCCAATTGAAATCACGTTGTTTGATATGTTGACCGTTTTCAAATTACCACAAAATCCAAAAACTAAATTTCCAATCTCAGTTACACTAGCGGGGATTGTTACCGAAGTTAGGCTAGTACATCCATAGAAAGCTCTTTGGGCAATTGTTTCAATAGTGTTTGGCAAATAAACGCTGGTTAAGCCAGTACAGCCAGAGAAAGTACTTTCGCTTAGTATTGTTAAACTATTGGGCAAATTTATTGATATGATTCCGCTTAAACAGAATGCCTCATATCCTATAGAAATAACACTGTTGGGGATTTCTATTTCTATTAAACTTGCACATTTAGCAAAAGCGTCTTCGCCGATTTTTGTAACGCTAGAAGGGATTGTAACTGATGACAACTTTGAGCAGTCGTAGAATGTGTATTTTTCAATGAATTCCACACCATTAGGAATGATGATTGAACCTAAATTGGTACAACCAGAAAAAACATATGCACCGATTTTGGTCACACTTTTAGCAATATTAACAGAGTATAAGTCTGTACAATCTTTGAATGCTTCTTTCCCAATATTTGTCACGCTGTACTCCGTTCCTTCATATTCAACCTTCTCTGGAATAGCCACACTACCAGAGTATTTATTCGGATTGCTTGTAACTTCGGCAGCGTTTCCCTTATCTATCAGATTATAATAAATCCCATCTATCTCAACAGCATCCGCCATTGCCATCATCGGCAACAGGATCATCACGAGTAATAGTAGTTGTTTTTTCATAATCGTATAGTTTTAGTTATTAATTCACGGAACATAAAGAAATCTCCTTCTCGCACGGAACGCACAAGAAGGAGACTATAAAGATGACAAAGTTAGGAAATGCAATGTTACGCAAACCGCTGATAATCAGCAAATTACCCCCCCCTATAAGCTGTTGGACAGGTGCTCCGATGGGCTTAGAACGATATGCGGTCTGCTTCATTGTTTTAAGTTTTACAAACTGTTACTGCTTGCAAAGATAGTGCAAATCGAGTAAAATACAAAATATTTTTGCAATTATTTTTATTTTCGAGACGCAGCCATTGCATTGCGAAGCCACACTTCGATCTTTAGTCGAAGAACGCCACACTCTTCACCTTTAGGTAAGAGAATCTTCACCAAAGGTGAAAGATAGGAATTATTTTCGAAAACTCCAAATCTTTGGTGGGTAATTTTTCAACATGGTGCGCACAGCGCACAGAGCACAGTTTTATTTTGGACTGGGAGGGAATTTGGAGTGAAATGTTAAAGAAACTAATACTATTATATATAATATATATATTATATAATAATAGTAATCCTAAAATAGTAGGTTTTCAATATCGCGAAAAAAAACTGTGCTCTGTGCGCTGTGCGCATTTGCAACTGTTTTCGCGAAAAAGTCAATTAATCAAAAATATTTACATAAATAATTTGGAAGATAACGATTTTTTTCGTAACTTTGCAGTGTCAATCAATGAGGAGGCAAAGGGACGCGCAGGGCGCCTGAAAGCTCAAAGGCCACGAGCTGGAAGCAAGCCCATAGATTGCTCGGAACAATCCCTACGATTCATCGGAGCAAACGCATCGATTCATCGGAGCAATCTGGCAGCCACCCCGGAGGCGAATCGGAGAGAAGACAGAGTGAAAAACTTAATTAATCAATCAAACTTTAATCATTAACCATTAAAAATTTTAACAAACTATGGCAGTAAACAAAATTTCAATGGCGATTAACTATCGCAAAAACAAGGGAACGCTGAATTCCAACGGCAAGTACTACGCAGAGGTGGACCGACAGAAGACACTCTCTACGCGCGGTCTGGCACAACACCTGAAGGACCACAACTGTATGGTGGGTCGCGACGCCATCATGGCCGTACTCATCAAGCTCTCGGAGTGTGTACCCGAACTGCTGTCGCAGGGCGTGGGCGTGAAGCTCGACGGACTGGGCACGTTCTACCCCTCCGTGCAGAACGAGAAGGGCGGTGCCACCGAGGCACAGATGATGGACAAGACGTTCAACCCCACCTCGATCATCAAGGGCATCCACATGCGATTCACTCCCGACGGCTCGGCACTGGACAACCTGACTTCGCGCCAGTTCCTCCAGAACAACGTGGCGCCTGCTTCGCAGAATATCGTCGAGATCGAGAAGCGCACCGTGAACGGAAAGATCACGAAGGTGCAGAAGCTGACCACCCTGGACGACTTCCGCAACCCCGGAACCGTGGTGAACGGCGACGGAGGCGGCTCTGGTTCCGGTAGCGGCGAAGGCAGTGGCAGTGGTTCAGGCTCCGGTTCAGGCAGTGGTACTGGCAGCATCACCACTGGCGTAGCGGCTCCGACCATTGGCGGTGAGGGTGCATTCACCACGTCGACGCAGGTGACGATGTCAGGCCCTGAGGGCGCTGAGATTCGCTACACCACCGACGGCTCGACTCCTACGGCCAGCAGCACGCTGTACACCGAGCCTCTCACCGTGAGCTCATCGGTAACTCTGAAGGCTATCGCTATCAAGGACGGCCAGTCGAGTGAGGTGACCACCAAGCAGTTCGTGAAGAGCGACGGCGGTGCCGACGACCCGAGCGGCTTCGAGGGAGCGTAGTTTTAAAAGGTTTGGCCTTCGGGCCAATCCTTTTTAAATTGAGAATTGAGAATTGAAAATTGAGAATTATGATTACTTTAAGCTTATGAAAAAGAACAGTTTTTGGGAGACGGTGATTCGCATAGCGATAGCCGCGCTGACGGCAGCGCTGACGGCGCTGGGAACAACGAGCTGCATGGGCTACGGACCATTCTGAAGAATGAAAAAATGGAAGAATGGAAGAATGAAAAAATGAAAGAATTCGGTCAGATGGCTGATGTCAGAAGGAAGATGTAAGGTAAAAAAAAGAGGCTCGGGCAAATGTGCTCGGGCCTCCTTGTGTTTGGGGATTCGACGGGAGTCGAAGGGGATTACTTCAAACCCTGGATGTCGAGGGCTGCCTTGTATTCGGGGTCGATGGCGAGAATCTTCTCGGCAAAGCCCTTGGCAGCGGGAATGTTCTTGTCGAGGTAAGAACCGAACATGAGGTAGTGCAGGGCGTACTTCAGCATGGTGTTCTCGCTCTTGGTGCGGTCAGCCTTGTCGCCGAGCAGGTCGACAACCTTCTGGTAGTCAGCCTTGGCCAGACGGCCAGCCATGTCCTTATCGGTCTTGTTGATGAGCTCAGCGCGCTTGTAAGAAGCGTAGGCCTGCTGCACGGGGAACTTCTCGCCAACGGTAGCATAAACGTCGGCAGCCTTCTTCAGCAGAGCGTTCTTTGTGGCATCGTCAGTAGCTTCCTTGGCGAAAGAGGAATAGATGTCGGCCAGGGTCTCGTAGTCGTCGACCTTCACCTCGGGCTTGCAAGCCAGGAACTCCTGATAGTACTTGATGGCGTTGTCGAGGTCGTTGTCCTTCTGGTGTGACTGGGCAAGGGTCTTCAGGATGTCCCAGCGCTTGATCATCGACGAGTCGCTGACCAGGTCGAGGGCCTTGTGATAAGAAGCCTTGGCATTGTCCTTGTCGTTGAGAGCCTCGTGGATGAGGGCTGCATAGTAGTGGTCGTACTCAGAGAACTCGATGTCCTTGATTTCGTCGAAATACTTGTGCAGATAAACCTTGGCAGCGTCGTAGTTCTTCAACTCGTAGTTGCTGAACATGGCCAGACGGGTGAAGGTGGGGTTGCCGGGGTTGTTCTTCAGACCCTGCTCGCAGGCCTTGAGGGCGTCCTCGAAGTGACCGCCGAAGTAGCTGGCGCGGGCGAACTCGTTGAGGTAGCTGGGGTCGATCTTCTCGATGGGAACCTGACTGAAGGCTTCGTAAGCTGACTTACGGTCGCCGCTGATCATGAAGATGTGGCCCTTGATGGCGTCGACGCTGACGTCGGGACGTGCAGCCTTGAGCTGGTCGAGCTTGGCAGCAGCACCACGCGGGTCGATCTTACGATAGACAAGGGCGTACTTGTAGTAACCCTCGACAAGATTAGGATCGGCATAGATAGCCTGATCGTACTGTGCAGCAGCGGCACCACCGTTGTCGTCGAGTGCCTCGATGTCGCCCAACAGGATGTAGGCGGGAGCGCACTTGTTCTTAGAGGCTGCCAAAGCGTGGTTGGCATAGGCGCGGGCGTTGGCGGTGTCCTTGGCCTCATAGAAGGCACGACCGAAGGCAATGAGGTTGTCGGCATTCTTCTTGTTGGCCTTGAAGAAGGCTTTCATCTGCTTGTCCAGATCGGCGGGTTTGCTACTAATCAACTTCTTTACGGCATCAACGTCGGCCTTTGAGCCGTCCTGTGCCTTCACTGAAGTGCCGAATCCTAACATCAGCACTCCCATCAATACATATTTAATCGCTTTCATAATTCTTGTTTTTTAAAAGGTTATACAATATGTTTGTTTCGCAACTCTTAATTCTTAACTCTATGACGTTCGAACCGCAAAAAGGTTTATTTCGTATTGACGATAACCTCGCGGACATTCATGTTGGCCGTACGGGGAAGGAGCCCCGCGCGGAGGATAATCTTCTGACCCCGAGGGAGTTGGCAGAAGTGGGCAAAGGCCGTCGGCATACCATTGGGACGCGGATCGTTGAGCAGCGCGTAGATGGTACGGATGAGCGGGTAGTTGCCGTTGTATAGATAGTACTGATAGGGCTGGTAGCTGTTGTATTTCTCAGCTGTCTGCATCTTGCTGACGCCCATCACGGTTATATTCTTCTTAAAGGTGACGTTGGTGGTGTCGCGCTTGTCGTTGAGCCAGTTGGAACCGATGATGCCCAGGGCATTCTTGTGGTTCTCCACATAGTCGATAACGGCAGCACTGGTCTTGACAGCACCGATGTGGGGGTTGGTGAACTCCTTGCCTCCGAGAATGGAGTCAACGCACCAGCGGACGGTGCTGGACAGGGGATTGTCGAACACCACGTCGATAGTTCCCAGCTTAGACTGGGGATAGATGTCGCCCCATGAGGTGGCCTCGCCACGAAGGATGCGTGCAAAATCGGTGACGGTGATGCACGAGTCGGGGTTGGCATTGTTGACGATGATGGCCAGGCCGTCGTAGGCAATGGGTATTGCACGGGGCAGATACTGACGGTCGCGCAGGCTCTGCTCTTCCTTGGCAGTGAAGCGGCGGGTGGTGAAGGCCAACCATGTGTCGAGCTTCATGAGGCGCTTGACGGCGTCCTGCTCGTTGAGGTAGTCGACACCGATGGTGTCGAGCCGCTGACTGTTGAAATAGAAGAGTTCCTCGTCGAGGATGGGGAAGAAACTCTCGTCGGCCACAAACGCCTGTGCGGCCTTCTGATAGGCTTCCTCCAATTCAGGATTAGGCTTGTTCCCACAAGCGGAGAACAAGCCTAATACGAGTGTTAATCCAATAATAATATTGAATGCGTTTCTATTCATTTCGAATCAATTACTGAAGACGGAAGGTTACGGGCACGGTGTACTTCACACGGACGGCAGAACCGTTCTGCTTACCGGGAATCCACTTAGGCATGCTCTTCACCACGCGTACGGCCTCCTTGTCGAGTGAAGGGTCTACCGACTTCACGACGCGAACGTCGGTGATAGAACCATCGCGCTCAACGACGAAGGTACATACGACACGTCCCTGAACACCATTCTCCTCGGCTACTACCGGGTACTTGATGTTGCTAGACAGATACTGCATCAGTGCGCTGGGACCTCCGGGGAATGAAGGCATCTGTTCAACGACGTCGAACACCTTCGTTTCCTCTTCCTTCACAGGCTCCGGTTCAGCAATCTTCTCTTCGACGTGCTTTACTTCGGCAGTCTCGTCGTTACCCTCGACGGTGAACGCACCGATGGCGGTGTTCGTCTCCGAGAGTTCGTCCTGAGACTTCATCTCCTGGTCTTCCTTCACCTCATCGTCCTTCTTGATTTCAGGAACGGTGAATGCTACAGAGCTCTTGACACGCTCGATTTCGATTTTCTCGACCTCGGGGTCGTCCTTCTTCTCTTCCTTGATTTCCTTCTTCTCAGCCAGGCTCTGCAGCTCGACATCGGTCTCGATAGCGGCATTACGTGATGCCATGTAGTTATCGAACGAAACCTTTGCAATGACGATTGCTGCAATGATAGCAAAGCCAATGAACATGGTAATCAGGGCCTTCAAGTTACGGACACCCGTATTCTTGCGCAATTGATAAGCTCCATATGCTTGGTTTTTACCTTCAAATACGAGGTCAACCCAGCCGTTGTCTATAAGATCTATTTTTGCCATAGTCTAATCTACATTTTAGAGGTTAATCACTTGACACCGGCCTTCTCGATGAGCGCCTTATCGTCGTCGCTCATCTTGTCGACATTGTCAATGACGTACTTATCAATATTGCTAATGAGCATCTCGTCGAGGGCTGCAACCATATTTGCATAGGTGGCAGTGTTCAGAGGACGGATGATGACGGTCAGTGCGGGAACCTTCTCGCCAGAGGGCAGTTCACCCTTCTTCAGCTTCTTCAGCTGCTCCTGGTACTGCTCGTCGGTCATCTTGGAATTGTAAGCATTCTTCTTGGCGTCCAGCTCCTTCTTGGCCAGCTTGATCTTTGCCACGGGGTTGACACCTTCCTCTGTAGTGTGCTCGTTGAGAACCTTCTCGATACCATCCTTGCCATAGGTGGTCTGCTTCACGCAAGAGGGATCATCGTAATTGGGCAAGCCAGCGATGTACCATACCTTGTCGTCAGAACCCAGGTAAAGGGTAATGGTGTGAGAAGCTTTCGTTACCTGCTTCTGTTCTTCATTCAGCTGCTTCGTGTCTTCGTTTGACGGCATGGTCAGCTGCATAGCCTGCGGCTTAGCCAGCGTAGTACACAGCATGAAGAAGGTAATCAGAAGCATCATCATGTCTACCATCGGCGTGAAGTTCACGCGGGTATCCATCTTCTTCTGCTTGGATAGATTCTTTTTTGCCATAATACTACTAGTCGTTTAAACGTTTAACATCGAGATTCGTA
>JAEEGG010003872.1_pt1 | contig 36945 bp, 32 predicted proteins | sample 9134161 | NCBI WGS metagenome assembly JAEEGG01 (sample SAMN16246543, study PRJNA631951) | gut metagenome | biome: gut microbiome; feature: rumen; material: CR-attached | host: Bos | place: Iran: Karaj | collected 2018-10
GAAAAACCGTTCGCTTGGTCGGGGGAGTCGTTCTCCAAAACAGGCGTGAACCATAACGCTGTCACACCTAACTCCTTGAAATAGTCCAAATGCTCACGGATACCGTTCAGATCGCCACCATGACGCAAAGAGGGCTTACTGCGGTCTTCCTGATAATGGCGCATCCCCTCCACCTGGGGGGTATGACCGGCGCCTTGGGCAAAACGGTCGGGCATCAACATATACAACACATCGGCATTGGTGAAACCCATACGCTTGTCACCGCTCATCTCACGGGCCTTCAACTGGTAGTCAACCGTGAAACGTGATCTTTTAACCATAAACCGCAACTTCATCGTGCCGGGCTGGGCGGACTTCACATTAATATATATAAGAAGGTAATTGGGGGAGTCAAGGCGCACCAAACTGTCAATCGTGACACCGGGATAGTCGGTCGTCACTTCCGCAACATCACGGATGCCTGGACCATACACCATCAACTGAACCGTCGGGTTCTTCAGACCAACATACCAGTCGGTTGGGTCAATACGGGTTATCATACTCTTTTTTGCTGCCATCACTGTCATGTTCAAGACCACAAGGGCCGTTAAAATAAAAAGTCTTCGCATATCGTCGTTAGTTATTTCATTGACTCTGCAAAGATACAAATAATCTCTAGAAATCAGGACGTTAACAAAAACTTTTTTTGCTAAATCATGCAAAAACGTTTGCACAATGCTAAAAAAGTCGTACCTTTGCAACCCAAATGAGAATAGAAGACTTTGAAATCATGGCGCCCGTGGGCTCGCGCGAGTCGCTCGCGGCAGCAATACAGGCAGGAGCAGACAGCATCTACTTCGGCATAGAAAAACTGAACATGAGGGCGCACTCGGCATCGACGTTCACCATAGATGACTTGAGGGATATCGCACAACAATGCGAGGAACATGGCATCAAAAGCTACCTCACCGTCAATACCATCATCTACGGAGAGGACATACCCTTGATGCACGAGATCATCGATGCGGCAAAAGAAGCGGGCATATCTGCTGTCATCGCATCCGACGTGGCCGTGATGACGTATTGCAATAAGGTGGGACAGGAGGTGCACCTCTCCACACAACTGAACATATCAAACATCGAGGCACTGAAATTCTATGCGCAGTTTGCTGATGTCGTGGTACTGGCACGGGAACTGAATATGGATCAGGTGACGGAGATTTACCGCCAGGTAGAGGCGGAACACATTTGCGGACCAAGCGGGGAACAAATACGCATCGAGATGTTCTGCCACGGCGCACTGTGCATGGCCATCAGCGGAAAATGCTACATGAGCCTGCACGCGGCTAACCGCTCAGCTAACAGAGGGGAATGCATACAGGTGTGCAGACGGTCGTATACGGCAACAGACAACGAAACGGGTTACCAACTCGACATCGATAACAAATACATCATGTCACCCAAAGACTTGAAAACGGTCCGCTTCATCGACAAAATGATGAAGGCTGGCGTACGGGTTTTCAAAATCGAAGGAAGGGCACGAGGACCGGAATATGTGTATACCGTCGTGAAATGCTATAAGGAGGCTATCCAGGCCGTACTCGACAATTCCTTTACGGAAGAAAAGAAGGATGAATGGGACAAACGACTTGCCACAGTCTTCAACCGCGGCTTCTGGGATGGATACTACCAGGGACAACTTATGGGCGAATGGAACAAAAACTACGGCTCTAACGCCACAGAACGTAAGGTCTACATCGGTAAAGGGGTTAAGTACTTCTCCAAACTGGGCGTGGCAGAGTTCACCGTAGAGGCCAACACTTTCAAAGTGGGCGACAAAATGCTCATCACAGGACCCACAACGGGCGTCATGTACGTCACTGCGGATGAGATACACGGCGACAACGGACCCGTACAAATCGCAGAACAGGGCACACGGGTATCCATCGCCGTCACAGACAAAGTAAGACCTAGTGACAAACTGTTTAAATTAGAAAAAGATGACAATTAACGAGATTCAAGATGAGATCATAGAGGAGTTCGCAGGCTTCGACGACTGGATGGACAAGTATCAGCTGCTCATCGATCTGGGCAATGAACAGGAACCGCTCGACGAGAAAGATAAAACGGAACAAAACTTGATTGACGGCTGCCAGAGCCGGGTGTGGCTGGTGGCGGAACTTATAAAGGAGCCGGGAGACAGAAGTCTGGAGCCGGGAGTAATCCATTTCCGCGCGGAGAGCGATGCACTGATCGTAAAAGGTATCGTAGCACTGCTCATACGGGTACTCAGCGACCATACACCACAGGAAATACTTAATGCCGACCTCTATTTTATCGAGGCCATCGGACTCAAAGAGCATCTCTCTCCCACACGCTCGAATGGATTGCTGGCCATGGTCAAACAAATGAGAATGTATGCCATCGCATTCCAAGCAAAAGCAGACTAAAAACAACTCCACCGGAAGGATAAGTGACTGAAAACAGCATAGTTATCAGCACAAGTTAAAGTAAAGAAGTTGTATTTTTTGGAACACTTTAAAGCGGAAACTGTTTCAAAAGTTTCCGTTTTTTGTTTTTAATAGACTGATTATCAGCGGTTTTAATTTTTTTAACTAAGCAAATGTTTTCCAAAAAGAGAATCTTCGATTTATTTTATAGTAACTTTGTTGCTGATTTTGGCTATGCCCTAACTCAATTAACGAAGAAAGCATAAATTAATAACTTTATAAGAATGATTCAAACTGTTGTAAAGCGCGACGGACGCATTGTGGGCTTCAATGAACAGAAAATCATGGCGGCTATCCGTAAAGCCATGATTCACACGGACAAAGGAGAGGACGAACGACTCCTGTACCAGATCACAGACCATATCGCACAGCGTGGCGAAAGCCAAATGACTGTGGAACAGATCCAGGATGCCGTGGAAATGGAACTGATGAAATCAAGCCGAAAGGATGTGGCACAGAAATACATCGCATACCGGCATCAGCGCTCCGTGGCACGGAAAGCAAAAACACGTGACGTCTTCCTCGATATCGTCAACATTAAGAATAATGACGTGACACGAGAGAACGCAAATATGAATGCTGACACACCGGCCGGCATGATGATGAAGTTCGCATCGGAAACTACAAAACCTTTCGTCGACGACTACCTGCTCAGCGAAGAGGCAAGGGAGGCCGTGGAACAGAATTACTTGCACATTCACGACAAAGACTACTATCCCACAAAGTCGCTGACTTGCGTGCAACACCCACTGGACAATATCCTCAATTGTGGCTTCATCGCAGGACATGGGGCCAGCAGACCGGCAAAACGCATCGAAACGGCTTCAGTCCTGGCGTGCATCTCAATGGAATGTGCACAAAACGAAATGCACGGCGGACAGGCCATCCCGGCTTTCGACTTCTATCTGGCACCTTATGTAAGACTGACCTACATCGAGGAACTGAAAGCAATGGAAGAACTGAACAGCGAGAGCTATAAGGATCTCTACGACGAACCGCTGATGGACTACCTGAAGAAACCGCTCGACGGACTGAAAGGCAAAGAACGGGCACAGCAACATGCCATCAACAAAACCGTGGGACGCGTACACCAGGCAATGGAGGCGTTCATACACAATATGAATACCATACACTCACGCGGAGGTAACCAGGTGGTGTTCTCTTCCATTAACTACGGTACCGACACCTCAGCGGAAGGAAGATGCATCATGCGAGAAATACTGCTTTCCACCTATGAGGGCGTAGGGGGAGGCGAGACGGCCATCTTCCCCATACAGATATGGAAAAAGAAACGGGGCGTAAATTACTTGCCAGAGGACCGAAACTTCGACCTCTACCAACTGGCTTGCAAAGTGACGGCAAGACGGTTCTTCCCCAACTTCCTGAACCTCGACGCTTCTTACAACCAAGATCCGGAATGGCGATCCGACGACCCGAAACGCTATATCCACGAAGTGGCAACGATGGGATGCCGCACACGCGTGTTCGAGAACCGATTCGGACCTAGAACTTCCATCGGACGTGGTAACATTTCTTTCTCAACCATCAACATCGTAAAACTCGCCATCGAGTGCATGGAAGAAACGGATCAACAGAAACGCATTGACATGTTCTTTGCAAAACTTGATAACATGCTCGAAATCACAGCAAAACAACTCGACGACCGCTTCCAGTTCCAGAAGACGGCTTTCGCAAAACAGTTCCCACTGCTGATGAAGAGCCTCTGGATAGGGGCCGACAAGCTAGGTCCCAAAGATACCATCGAAAGCGTTATCAACCAGGGAACACTTGGCATCGGATTCATCGGACTGGCAGAATGCCTGGTGGCACTGACAGGAAAACACCACGGGGAAAGCAAAGAGAGCCAGGAACTGGGCCTGAAAATTGTCGAATACATGCGACAACGCGTAAACGACTTCTGCGAACGTTATCATCATAACTACTCCGTACTCGCCACACCGGCGGAAGGCCTCAGCGGAAAATTCACAAAGAAGGACCGACAGAAATTCGGAAGCATACCGGGCGTCACCGACCGCGACTATTACACCAACTCCAACCACGTACCGGTGTATTACAAATGCTCTGCACGACATAAGGCAGAAGTGGAGGCACCATACCACGAGATTACACGCGGCGGACATATCTTCTACGTGGAGATCGACGGAGATGCCACACACAACCCACAGGTCATCATGAGCGTGGTCGACATGATGGACCAGCTGAACATGGGCTACGGCAGCGTGAACCATAACCGTAACCGATGCATGGACTGCGGATACGAGAACGCTGACGACCATCTGGAAAGATGCCCGAAATGCGGATCGACAAACATCGACAAACTGCAACGTATCACTGGCTATCTGGTGGGAACAACCGACCGCTGGAACAGCGGAAAACTGGCTGAACTCAACGATCGCGTGACACATATCAATCACGGAGAACAGAACCTGTTCTAGAGATTATGATAAGGGTCTTAGATATCATTGAGGATACTATGGTGGACGGTCCGGGATTCCGGACCTCCATCTATTGCGCCGGATGCCGACACAAATGCCCCGGCTGCCATAATCCACAGTCATGGGCCTTTGACCAAGGACATGAGATGAGCGTGGAAGAGATCATGAAAATCATTGAGGCGGATCCCTATGCCAACGTCACCTTCAGCGGAGGCGACCCCATGTACCAGGCTGCAGGGTTCGCAGAACTGGCACGGGAAATCCATAAACGAACAAACAAGGATATCTGGTGCTACACAGGATTTACATTCGAATCACTCATCACACAGGAACAACGGGAACTCCTCGAACAACTGGACGTACTCGTAGACGGACCGTTCATAGAGAAATTACGCGACACAGACTTGCTCTTCAGAGGCAGTAGCAACCAACGACTCATCGACGTACAGGCCTCACTCTACTCAGGCAAGGTCGTACTGTGGCATCCTGACATAGCCGTCGCTATCTGACAAAAAGAATCCCGCTTGCGGGATTTTTTTAGGCTCTTCTCATAAGTTTTTTGCCGTTTCGGTTGCAAGGTTGCAAAAAAAACTGTATTTTTGCAAAAAATTAGAGAGTATATGGCAAAAAACGCTAAATGGTCAGACGATTACTGGCTGCTGCTGATGCAGATTTACCTACAGAAACCAGTGGGCATCAAACCAACGTTCCACCGCAAAATGGTTGACCTGAGCCTGGAATTACACATGCCACCCAACTTCCTCTTTAACAAAATGTGCCAGATCGCGAATCTGGAGACACCACGCATAGAACATATCTGGGAAACATACGGAAGAAACCCAAAGAAACTGGCACGAGCCGTCAGCCTGTGGCGAGAGATGAGAGGCTATGGCCATGCCGATGCTTTCTATGAGGGCGTGGAGGTGCAGGAGACATTCGAAAGAGACTTCAAACCCGTGAACAAAGAGACGACAATGACACCTGTCATGATGACACTGATTCTTGACCTCTATTTCCGACTGACACCTGTCACCATGGTTCCGGAAACTCCGGAAGTACAGGAACTGGCAAAACTGATCAAGGTCAGACCTCAGGAAGTGATCGAAATCATGAAATTGTTCCAATACTGCGACCCGTATCTGAACCGCAAAGACCAACCGGATAGTACACTGTTGGCTCCTTGCCAGGAGATATGGCGACGCTATGGCAATGCAGAAACGGAACAACTCGCCGCATATGCAGAACAACTGAAAGAGTATTTTAGAAGCTAGAGGGATTAGAAGAAATGAGCGATAAGTCCTGGCAGATACAGGAACAGAAACAGACACAGATCCAGAAACTGGCACAGTCGATCTCACAGCAACAGATGCTGGTATCGTCGCTGGTGGAACTGCCAATTACACAGTTGGCAGACCGTATCAATACGGAAATGAACGACAACCCGGCACTGGAGGTCGAGTCGCCAGGAGAGAATACGGAGTTCGCAGATTACTCTGACTTCCCCGAAAACACAGAGTATACTGAGAAATCTGATGAGACATCCATGTCTGAGCGAGAAGAACGACAGTCGGCACTGGATGCGGCATTGGAGAATATCGGACGGGACGATGAGGAACTGCCCGTATACCACGGGGGAAATAATCTCTCAGAAGATCGGGAGGAAGTCGTATTCGGAACCACAGAATCGTTCTACGACCAACTGCTGGAGCAAATGAGGGAGAGTGACCTGACAGACAGACAACGAGACATCCTGGAATACCTCATCGGCTCACTGGATGACGATGGATTGCTCCGCAAGGACCTCTATACCCTCAGCGACGAACTGGCCATCTATCATAATATCGATGCAAACGAAAAAGAGATAGAGGACGTACTGCATGTCTTGCAGGACTTTGATCCCGCAGGAATTGGCGCGCGTTCCTTACAGGAATGCCTGCTCCTCCAAATAGCACGACGGGACGACTCTCGGGTGAAAAAACTCATGCAACAGGTCATCAACCGCTATTTCGACGACTTCACACATAAGCACTGGAAACGTATACAGACCGCCCTCGCATTAAACGACCAACAGGGAGAGGCGCTCTTCGGAGAACTGCGCAAACTGAATCCACGACCTGGTGCATCAATGGGAGAGACAGTCGGAAGAAACCTGCAACAGATTACACCCGACTTCATTGTGGATACACAAGACGACGGCACAGTAACCTTCACACTCAACAATGGCGAAGTACCGGAACTCACCCTGTCACAGTCGTTTATCGACTCTATGAACGAGTACCAGCAGAACAAGGAACACTTGAACCGCCAAACTAAAGAGGCACTACTCTATATCAAGAAGAAAGTGGATGCTGCACAGAGCTTCATTGAGGCCATCCGAGTGAGACGGCACACGCTCACCATGACAATGCAGTCCATCATCACACTACAACGACAGTTCTTCCTCGATGGAGATGAGGCCTCGCTACGGCCGATGATTCTGAAGGATGTGGCAGAGAAAACAGGACTGGACCTCTCGACGATATCACGTGTCTGTAACTCGAAATATGCCCAGACACGATGGGGCACCTTCCCCCTGCGACACTTCTTCAGCGACAGCTATGTCACTGAGAGTGGTGAGGAACTGTCAACACGACAGATCAAAGCCATGCTACGTGATTTGATAGAAGCAGAGGACAAGCATCATCCATTAAGCGACGATGCACTACGCGAACAACTCACAGAGAAGGGATTCCCCATCGCCCGGCGCACCGTCGCCAAATACCGGGAGGCATTGGGCATCCCCATCGCAAGATTGAGAAAGGAATGAAAAAAATGACTAGAGAAAAGGGAATAATCCTCACTGCAAGACTCATCAGTATGGTGTTCACACCATTCTATCTGCCAACGGTGGGCATGATCTGCTTGTTCATGTTCAGCTACATGAGCCAGATGCCTTGGAGTTACAAATTCCAATTGCTCACCATGGTTTATCTGCTGACAGTGGTACTCCCGACCGTATTGATCCATTTCTACCGGCGCCACCAGGGATGGAACCTCATCGACCTCGGACAGAAGGAACGACGCGCAGTGCCTTATGTCATCAGTATCCTCTGCTATTTCCTCTGCATCTACTTGATGGAACTCCTACACATCCCGCACTTTATGATGACAATCGTGACTGCAGCACTGTTCATTCAGATTACCTGTGCCATGATCAATGTGTGGTGGAAAATCTCAACCCATACAGCAGCCATTGGCGGCGTAGCGGGGGCATTGTTCGTCTTCGCAGAGTTCTTCGGATTTAACCCCGTCTGGTGGCTATCACTGACACTCATCCTGGCTGGCATCCTTGGCACAAGCCGCATGATTCTCCGGCAGCACAGCCTAGCCCAAGTCGTAGCCGGATTCTTCGTGGGGGGCGCCTGCGCCATCATCGGCATCCTGTTTCTTTAAGTAATCGTCTGTTTCAATTTTTAACAAGTCAAAGTTCAAGATACATGAAACCATTAGTTAGTATTATCATGGGCAGTACAAGTGATCTGCCCATCATGGAAAAAGCCTGCAAACTGCTCGACGAGATGCAGGTACCTTTTGAAGTTAATGCCCTCTCCGCACATCGCACACCTGATGCTGTGGAGGAATTCGCCCGGACGGCCAAGGACAGAGGAATCAAGGTGATCATTGCAGGAGCAGGCATGGCCGCCGCACTGCCTGGCGTCATTGCGGCCTCAACAACCCTACCCGTTATCGGCGTTCCCATAAAAGGAATGCTCGACGGCCTCGATGCCATGCTTAGTATCATTCAAATGCCACCAGGCATCCCCGTGGCTACCGTCGGCATCAATGGTGCACAAAATGCAGCTATCCTTGCTGTAGAGATGATGGCTCTCAGTGATGCTACACTTGCACAACGACTGGCCGTATATAAAGGGGGACTGCGGGCGAAAATCGAAAAGGCCAATAAGGATCTGGCCGACGTGAAATACGAGTTTAAGACTAACTGATGTTACCATGAGTTATCAAAGAAGACGTTCTACAGAAACGCAGGTGGGTAATATTGCCATTGGAGGTAATAACCCCATCCGCATCCAGTCGATGGCAACTACCGATACCAACGATACCGACGCCAGCGTAGCACAAGCAAAACGCATTATAGATGCAGGCGGCGAACTGGTACGCTTTACAACACAAGGAACCCGTGAGGCAGAAAATATGAAAAACATCTCTGCCAAATTGAAGGCCGATGGCTATACACAGCCATTGGTGGCCGATGTGCACTTCACCGCACACACCGCCGACATCGCCGCCCTCTATTGTGAGAAGGTGCGCATCAATCCAGGCAACTATGTCGACCCGGGACGTACCTTCAAACATCTGGAATACACCGATGAGGAATATGCCGACGAACTGAAGAAAATCGAAAAGAAACTCGTCCCCTTCATTCAGATCTGTAAGGAACATCACACTGCCGTCCGTATCGGTGTGAATCACGGTTCCCTCAGCGACCGCATTATGTCGCGCTATGGCGATACGCCAGAAGGCATCGTGGAGAGCTGTATGGAGTTCCTGCGCATCTTTAAACGCGAAAACTTCAACGACGTAGTGATTTCTATCAAAGCCTCTAACACAGTCGTGATGGTGACAACCGTGCGACTGCTGGTAACCACAATGGACAAGGAGGACATGCACTACCCCCTGCACCTCGGCGTGACGGAAGCTGGCGAAGGAGAGGATGGCCGTATCAAAAGTGCCGTAGGAATCGGAGCACTGTTGACAGAGGGCATTGGCGACACCATCCGCGTATCGCTGAGCGAAGAACCAGAATGTGAAATACCCGTGGCACGCAAACTCGTGGACCTGATTCCTGAATGTACGCTTTTGCGTGAAGAGGCAGAAAAATCCATTAAGGATGATACCATCACACTCACAGTCTTCTGCCAAGACTGGGAGACACTTCAACTGAAGGCCGCCATGGCTGTAGGTGCCTTGCTCATCGACAAAAAAGCCACGAAACTGATCATACGCAATACATCCTTCGAAGAGGCGCGTCTCATAGAACTGGCTGACGCCATCCTGCAGGCTGCCCGCATCAAATTCACCAAGACCGAATACATCTCGTGCCCCGGCTGCGGACGCACCCTCTACAACCTACAGGAGACCATCGCCCGCATCAAGGCGGCGATTAAGCAAGAGCAAAGTGAACTTGCTCGCATTGCCGAGCGTGAGCCGTCTCGCCTCGAAGAGGTCAAGGTAGCCGCCAAGGACTTTGTAGGTCTGAAGATTGGTATCATGGGCTGCATTGTCAATGGTCCAGGCGAAATGGCTGATGCTGATTATGGCTATGTCGGAGCCGGTCGCGGCAAGATTTCACTCTACAAACAAAAAGTCTGCGTAGAAAAGAATATTCCCGAGGAAGAGGCGGTGGAAAAACTCCTTGAGTTGATTCGAAGTGACAGGAAATGAGCCTGAAACGTTAATAAAGGAAAACAAATTGCAGGAATTTGCAGAGAAAGGTGTACCTTTGCACACGAATTACTTTGGGAAAAGGAAACATTTATGTAAATGATTCAACGAATTTATCTGATATTGCTGCTTGTACTAGGTCTAAATGGAACCATTTCAGCACAGCAGCTCATAAAAGGAACAATCAAAGACGCCGAGACAGGTGAGGCTATCCCGTTTGCCAGCGTAGTCTATAAGGGCCATAACCAAGCTGTCATCTCTGATATCGATGGTGTCTACTCCATCAGACGACACTTAGGGTGGAAAATCACCTTCAGTGCCGTGGGTTATCAGTCGCAGGAGATTACCGTGACTTCAGAAACGAAAAATGAACTCGACATCGCACTGAAGTCCGACAAAATGCAACTGGCTGAGGTGACCGTCACCACCAAACGGAGCCGATACAGCAGGAAAAACAATCCCGCTGTGGAACTGATGAAGAAAGTCATTGCAGCAAAAAAACTCAGTGACCTCTCGAATCATGACTACTATCAATACGACAAATACGAGAAACTGACACTCGCCGCTAACGACCTGACGCCTAAACGCCTCGAGGAGAAACCTTTTTCCAGTACACCGTGGCTGATGGACCAGGTTGAGACCTGCAAGTACAACAATAAGAAAATCTTACCTATCAGTGTCGACGAAACAGTTTCCCAGATTGTCTATCGCAAAAGTCCACAGTCGAAGAAGACTTATATCAAGGGTGAACAGTCATCGGGACTGAATGATCTGTTCCAGACAGGCGATATCCTGAATGTCGTCCTAAAAGAGGTATTCACCAACGTCGATCTCTACGATGATCAGATCCGCCTGGTCCAGTACCCCTTTACATCGCCGATTGGTAAGGATGCCATCGATTTCTACCGCTTCTACATCCAGGACACCCTCAAGATCGACCGCGATAGTTGTATACACCTGCATTTCCTGCCCAACAACCAGATGGATTTCGGTTTCCGAGGTGATATCTACATTCTGAAAGACTCCACCTATCATGTACGCCGCTGTGAACTGACTCTGCCTAAACAGACTTCCGTGAATTTCGTGAAGAATATGCGCATAGAGCAGGAATTCGAACAACTCGGAAACGGAGAATGGGTTCTTACCCAGGATGATATGATTGCCGAACTGGAGTTTGCAAAATTCATCCAGGAAGCCATCGTCATCCGCACCACCCGTTTGGGCGATTACTCTTTTGCAGAGATTCCCAAGAAGATGTTCAAGGGTAAACGTACGGAAATAAAAGAGCCCGATGCTGGCATGCGAGGCAAGAACTTCTGGAGCCAGTACCGTCAGGTAGAACTCACAAAGAGCGAGGATTCTATGGGAGACTTCGTGAAGAACATCCAGAATATCAAGGGCTTCAAGTACATCATGATTGGCCTGAATGCCTTGATTGAGAACTCTATCGAGACAAGCGATCCTAATAAGTTCGATATCTCCCCCGTGAATACCATCCTCTCGCGCAACTTTATCGATGGTTGGCGTTCGCGTATGAGCATGCAGACCACTGCCAATCTCAGCAAACGGTGGTTCTGGCAGGGTTATTACGCCCATGCCTGGGGAAGTCACCGTAACTACTATAGCACGAAAGCTACCTACTCATTCATCGATAAAATCTACATGCCCTGGGAATATCCCAAGCGCACGCTGATGATTGAGAGTTCTTATGACCTGGCCTCGCCAAGCGACCGCTACCTGCCTACCGACAAGGATAACATGTTCGTGGCTTTCAAATGGGCGGACGTTAACAAAATGACACTCGCCAATCGGCAGCAGATTGCTTTCGAATACGAGATGTATGGTGGCCTGAAGACATCGTTGAGCCTGAAGGCAGAGGAACACGAGGCTGTCGGTGCCATGTCGTTCCGTAAACTGAGCCAACCCAAAATAGAATATACCGGACTGGAGCGCCATCGCGAATTCCTGCGTACTACCGAACTGTTCGCAGAGATCCGCTATGCACCTGATGAAACCTACATCAACAGCAAACAGCGTCGTGTCACCATCAACAAGGATGCTCCTGCTATCTCCATCGCCCATACCTTCGGCTTCAAGAACTTCCTTGGCGGTCAGTATGAGTCAAACTTCACCGAGGCTAAGTTATATAAACGCTTCTGGATGAACAGTTGGGGAAAGATAGACCTTTTCCTCAAAGCCGGCATCCAGTGGAACCAAGTTCCCTACATGTTGCTCATCCATCCGCTGGCAAACCTTTCCTATATCGGTCAGGAGGAGATGTTCTGTCTGATCAACAACATGGAGTTCCTCAACGACCGTTATGCCTCGATGATGCTGTCATGGGACTTCAATGGCAAGTTCTTCAACCGTATCCCCCTCATCAAGAAGTTGAAGTGGCGTGAATATATCGCTGTGAACACCCTCTGGGGTGACCTCTCCGACAAAAACAATCCTTATCTGCCTCAGAATGCGGGCAGCGATAAGTTGATGTATTTCCCTGACGGCTGTTATCTCATGGATCCCCATAAGCCCTACGTCGAAATCGTAGCTGGCATCCATAATATCTTCAAGATTGTGCATATTGAGTATGTGCGTCGTCTGAACTATATGGAATTACCGACAGCCCATCGCTGGGGCATGCGTTATGTCATACGTTTAACATTCTAATTACCGATCATTATCATGAATGAAAACATATCTCAGACACTGAAATCCTCTGAAACCGACGATTGGTTGGATCTGCACATCGTACGACCGTTGTGTTTCTACTTTGTCAGATTCTTCGCCTGGCTGGGCATCACGCCCAATACCGTCACTATCCTGTCGATGTTCGTCGGCGCAGGCAGCAGTTATTTCTTCGCTAGTGGCTGTCTCTATTACGAGGGTACGAAAGGATTAACTTATAACCTCATTGCGATTGCCTTGCTGATCATTGCCGACCTGCTCGACTGTACCGACGGTCAGCTGGCGCGTTACACCGGTCAGAAAAGTCGCATGGGCCGTATTCTCGACGGCATTGCCGGCTTCACATGGTTCATTCCCATCTACCACGTGATTCTCTATCGCTTCTACATGCATCACAGCATCGAGTTCGGCTGGTTGGGCATTGAGGATACGCAACAGAATGCCATCATTGCCACCATCGTGGTCTATCTCATCGGACTCTATTCCGGCTTCGTCGGCATGGGTGGTCAGTCGCGTCTGGCCGACTACTATTATCAGGTACACCTCTTCTTCCTGAAAGGTGAGAAAGGTAGTGAGCTCGATGACAGTCAACGCCAAAAGGAAATCTACGAGCAGATGCCGGCCGATACGAGTTGGATTGAACGCACTTTCCAGAAGTCGTACATCGACTACACACGTAAGCAGGAGAAAGTCACGCCACAGTTCCAACGTCTCATGGCACGCCTTCGCGAGAAGTTCGGCAGTGCCAGCAATATGTCTGCCGAGGTTCGTGAGGAATTCCACAGTCAGTCATTGCCGCTGATGAAATGGAACGGTCTGCTCACCTTCAACTTCCGCACGGGCTGGTTTTTCCTCTTCTGTCTGCTCGACGTGCCTGCAGTGAACTTCCTTTTCGAGATTATCGTCATGGGGTTGATCGCCTATTACATCAACCATCGTCATGAAGCCTTCTGCAAGCGTATTGCAGACAAACTATAACGAAGGAGAGTCAGCATGAAGTGGACCAAGCAACGACTCAACAATCTGTTCTTCCTACTCGGCATCGCCGCCGTCGTAGTGATGTTGCTGACGTTCGACGTCAGCTTCATTGAACTATGGCAGCACCTGTGTCATGCCGGCTACTGGCTGATACCGATTGTGGGTATCTGGATTGTGGTCTACGGTCTGAACGCATTCGCCTGGAAAGCCATCATTGAAGGTAACATTGGCACGAAGGCACCCGTCAGTTTCTGGCGTATCTATCGACTCACCATCACGGGCTATGCCTTGAACTACGCCACACCCGTTGGTGGACTGGGTGGTGAGCCCTACCGCATCATGGAACTCTCAAAGAACATCGACAAGCAACATGCCACGTCGAGCGTCATCCTCTATGCCATGATGCATTTCTTTGCCCATTTCTGGTTCTGGTTCCTCAGCATCTTTATCTATCTGGGCCTTGTGCTGATCGGCGATTTGCCCATCAGCACCGCCATCAGCATCACCCTGGGCATCATCGTGGTGTTCTGTCTGGTGGCCTTCTACCTCTTCTCGAAGGGCTACAAGAACGGTCTGGTGAAATATGTGCTGGGGGTCGTCAGTCGGATTCCGGGCCTGAAGCGCTGGACACTGAAATTCTGGGCACGTCATTCGGAGGCCATCCAGAATGTTGACCAACAGATAGCAGCCCTCTATGCGCAGGATACAAAGGCATTCTATAAGAGTCTGATATTGGAATATCTCTCCCGTGTGGTGCAGAGTTCCGAGGTGATGTTCATGTTGTTGCTCTTCGGCATCGACTGCGGCGGTGGCTTCGGTGGACTCACCATCACCTTCCTGCACAGCATCCTTATTGTATCGTTCACCACGCTCTTTGCCAACCTCATCGGCTTTCTGCCCATGCAACTGGGTGTGCAGGAGGGTGGTTTCGTCATCTCTATCGCAGCCCTTGGCCTTTCGGCAGCCTTGGGTATCTTTGTGAGTATCATCTGCCGTGTGCGTGAGATTATCTGGATTGTCATCGGTATTGGACTGATGAAACTGAAAAGTGAATAGTGAAAAGTGAAAAGAAGAATAAAAAATATAGCATTATGAATTTTCTCGACAGAAATGAATTTAACTTTGAGCCCAGCCAGAAAGTGGTGGAGGCTATCAAGAATTTCGATCCTAAGACACTGTGTTTCTATACCCGCATCTATGATGAGGGCAAAAAGAGCGTGATCTCCGTACGACTGAGTGATATCTATGGCGTACCCGAGGAGCAGGTGCTGCTCACCTATGGCGGTGAGGACATGCTGAAAAATGCCATCCACTATTTCCTTATGCTCGACGACAACAAGCGCATCCTCATCCCTGAATTCTCATGGTGGTATTACAACCGTGTGGCCAGTGAATGTGGCGGATCTTTTGAGATGTATCCCCTGCACGAAAAGGACGACACCTTCGCTTACGATGTTGACGAGGTGATTGAGTACACCAACCGTGTACACCCCCGTATGCTGCTGTTGGCTTCGCCCAACAACCCCACTGGCAATGGCCTGACACCAGAGGAAATAGGCAACATCATGGAACATATTCCCTCCGACACAATGGTACTCATCGACGAGGCATATGCCAGTTTCATTTCCAGCGATACCGATTATATCGCACCATTGGTGAATAAGTATGACAACCTCATCATTTCGCGTACGCTTTCCAAATTTTATGGCCTGCCAGGCCTCCGCTGCGGCTTCGGCTTCATCGGAAAGGGCCACGACCAGTTCCTAAGCTACGTAAACAAATACCTTGGCTACAACCGCTTCTCTGAGGCCGTCGCTCTGGCTGCCCTCGAAAGCGACGAGCATTATCGCCATGTAGCAGATGACATGGAATGGGGGCGCCAACTGTATAAGAAAGAACTTGGCCATTTGCCCGGATTTAAGGTCTATAAGTCCGTGGCTAACTTCATCCTTATCAAGTATCCCGTTGAGATCAAGGACGCCCTGATGCAAGCCCTGAAGATTCAAGACTATAAGATTAAGTTCATGTCCGATAAGGGGCTTGAGTCCTGCCTCCGCATTACACTCGGTCGTAAGGAACAGACCCAAACTGTCGTTGACACCATTTTGAAATGCATTAATAATAAATAAGGTATGATAGGCGTCATCTTAGCTGCGGGTATGGCCAAACGTCTCCGCCCGTTGACAGACACTAAACCGAAGTGCTTGCTCGAAGTGGGCGGAAAGACCTTGTTGCAACGCACCGTCGATGCGATGGCTGCTGCCGGCATCAGCGAATTTGTCGTTGTTACCGGTTATCGCGACAACATGATACGTGACTTTCTAGAAAATCCAAACAATCTGAAAAATCTAGAAAGACCTGTCTTCCACTTTCTTCACAACGCTGACTACGAGCACAACAACAATATCTACTCACTTTGGATGTCAGGCCAGATTGTGCGCGGTCAGACATTTCTGCTGATGGACAGCGACATCCTATGCGATCCTGCCGCTGTGCTTCGAATCGCCAGTGAACCAGAGGCAGCCTTGGCGGTGAACCGGCATGAACTGGGTGAGGAAGAGATGAAAGTTGTAGTCGACGATCAGATGCGCATTACTGAGATTAGCAAGACATGTCGTCCCGAAGATGCCATGGGTGAATCGGTGGGCATCGAGAAGATAACTGCCACTTATAGCGAGGCCCTTTTCCGCGAACTCGACCAGATGATTCTGCAGGAAGGCCTCATCGACATTTTCTATGAGCGAGCCTTCGAGCGTCTCATCCCACAAGGGCACACCTTCCGTGTGATTGACACCACTGACTATTTCTCCTACGAACTTGACACGCCTGAAGACTTCCAGCGTGCCCAAGCACTCATGCCTCCCAACCTCTAAGCCCGCGGTCAGCTCGGACTCCCTACTACCCCACAATGATTCATTTGATAACAACTTTCTTTCCGTTCTTGATGTAGATACCTTTTCCTGGCTGAGATACCTGCCGGCCTTGCAGGTCGTACCATGTGTCAAGCACCGGTTCTTTCCTGACTGCTTCGACGATACCAGACGGTTTGATACCAGCAAAGGCAATGATATCCTTGAGCACCCGCTGGCTGCGTACGGGAAAGTATTCCGTCAGCAATCGGTTGCGCTCGTTCATATAGTGACCATCGACGGTATAGAGCTCGCCCTTTGTTTGGTATTTATGCACATCGCGGCGATAGTCACCCCAGCGGGCAGCCTCATCGTAAACGGCCAAGTCGATGGTGTGATACAGGCTGTCCCAGACGGCTACGACTGAAGCCTCACTCAGCAAGCCACCGTCACTTAACAGTTCATTAGCCCGGTTCACATATTGCTGAGCAAACTGCCGGTTTTTCATCAGGTATTGGAAGATACCAGTAGGAGTACCATCACCATCGTTTTTCCCGAGCACGTTCTCCTTGGGGTTGTCAAAGATCAACTCAGTGTCCCAACAGAGGAACCGGAAACCCTGCGAGTCTTCACCCCGACGATTGATGGCATACCAGTTATGATGGGCCCAATCGGTGTTGCCTGCATACTGGTTGATGAGCATATAGTCGATAAACGCATCGATGTTGAGCAGCTTCTTCATTGCTTCATAACCTCCGTCTGCTGCGGCCTTTGGTGCTGTCTTCACCAATTTGTTCCAAGCATCAAGCGTGCCCTCGCTGGCCTCGATATGATTGCCGCCATCCTCCTCGATCTTAACCACGTCGATATCACTCTTGCTACCACCCAGATGATCCTTGCCATACTGGTCGTCAACACGCTCAGCAATGTTGTAGAGACCCCAGTACATGCCGTTCAGGAAAAGGTGCACGTAAAGAGCATTCACACTTGTGCGACCCAGCTTCTTCTGCATTCGTCGTGCCCAGACGTCTCGAGTGTATTGCGCTTTCTGACGATTCCCTTCCGACCAGTGCTGCCAGGAATTACCAAAATGACATCGCAGCACAAGTTGATTGAATTGGTCGGGCTCGCCCTCACCGAAAATAGGATATTTCAAGGTCTTTGGACCATAGATATCCTTGAATACCAATCGCAACGAGTGTTTGGGATTCTTCTCGGCCAAGCGACCGTGACCACCGTGGAGACGCAGACCGCAAGTCGTACTCAAATCATGGTGTTGAGGACCACCGAACAGTTCTGCACTGGCAGCACGGGTCCATCCGTGCCCTGTGTCGTCACCAACGGGAGGTCCTGTGAAAATATAGATACCGCCACGCTCCTCGTCGTTCTCATGACTGAACAGATTGTCCTTGTCGGTCACAATGCTCAGGATGGGCAGGTCCTTCAACCCCGCTTCGATTCGGCTTCGTAGGCTGACGTCGTGAGTCATCTCCTGATCCATACCATAATCGGCTTTAGCCGTTCCGTTAAATTGGGTATACTTGCCCCATGTATCAGGATAGCCCTCAGGACTGTCGGTCTGGCTGATGACAGAATGCGTGAAGATATAACTGACGGTACTGATGACAGAACTGATTTTTCCGCCCTTTACCTCCACTGCCCGTAGAATGGTGGTCTTGTCGACTGTCAGCGGTTTCGAATAAAGCAGACTCTGCACCGAAGGCTCACTGCCATCAGTGGTGTATCTGATTTCCGCTCCCTCACTGCCCGTCATAGATACTATAAGACTTCCTGCGTCGTATAATCCATGTGGCTCAGAAAACTTCGGTTGTGCCTGGGTCGCCAGGCACAACAGGATAGAAAAACAGAGTATGGTCCACTTCAAGTTTCTCGCCACTGCGCTTGAAGACTTTTTATTCACCCAACTGTTTCAGGAGTTCCTTCATGCCCTCGGAAGCGCCTTTTTGGATCTGCTGGACACGCCCACCGGCATTAACGGGATTGGGGTCAATGAGGTAAACTGGTACCTCGGGACGGGCATAGTGCAAAAGACCTGCTGCGGGATAAACAACCAGAGAAGTACCTATGATAATGAGGATGTCAGCCTCTGACACCACTTCAGCCGCAACGGTAATATTGGGCACAGCCTCGCCAAAGAAAACAATATAGGGGCGCAGCAGCGAACCATCGCCAGCCTTTGTACCTGGCTCTACCTCGCAATTATCAGGCGTGAGCTGCTGAATATAGCGAGGATCGTCGACATCGCGACTGGAACAGACCTTCATCAACTCGCCATGTAGGTGGATAACCTTTGAGGAGCCTGCCATCTCGTGGAGGTTGTCGACATTCTGGGTGACAACAGTCACATCATAGTTCTCCTCAAGTTTGGCCACAAGACGATGGCCTTCGTTGGGCTGCACGTTCCAGCATTTCTTGCGAAGCATGTTATAAAAGTTAGTCACAAGCGTAGGGTCGGCCTCCCATCCTTCGTGGGTGGCGACTTTCTGTACGGGATAGTTCTCCCACAAGCCATCGGCATCGCGGAAAGTCTTCAATCCACTCTCCACTGACATACCGGCACCGGTTAATACTACAATCTTTTTCATAAACTTATAAGATAAATTCTGATGCAAAGATACGTATTTTTTATGTTCTTCTGTTATTTTGTCTAAAAAAAGTTCTTTTCTCTAAAAAAATATTGTAACTTTGCAGCCGATTTTCGAAAGTTATACATTATTATTATAGAGAAAGAATGGATAAATTAAGTTATGCCTTAGGACTGGGCATTGGTCAGCAGTTGTCCCAAATGGGTGCCAATGACATCAGTGCCGAGGATTTTGCACAGGCCATCAAGGATGTATTGGAAGGCCGTGAATTGAAGGTGTCACACCGTGAGGCTCAAGGCATCGTACAGGACTATTTTCAGAAGCAGGAGCAAAAGCTTCAGGCTGAGCGTGCTGAAGCCGGCAAAACCCACAAAGAGGCTGGTGAGAAGTATCTGGCAGAGAATGCCAAGAAAGAAGGGGTCATTACTTTGCCCAGCGGTCTGCAGTATCAGGTGCTGAAAGAGGGTAACGGTAAGAAACCGACAGCTAAGGACACTGTGATGTGCCACTATGAGGGTTTCCTCATCGACGGAACCGTATTCGACAGTAGCGTGCAGCGCGGTGAACCCGCCACATTCCCCCTGCAACAGGTGATTGCAGGATGGACAGAGGGTCTGCAACTGATGCAGGAGGGTGCCAAGTACCGCTTCTTCATCCCTTACCGCCTAGGTTATGGCGAGGGTGGCGCAGGCAACTCGATTCCACCGTTTGCAGCGCTGATCTTCGACGTTGAACTCATTCAAGTAGTATAAAAGGAAAAAGAAAAAAATCGATTTTTTAAATTTATAAATTATGAAGAAATTAATGTTTGTAGCCGCAATGGCTATTTCTGCAGCCTTTTTCACTGGCTGTGGTAATTCTACTCCGAAGGCCAACCTGAAGAGTGATGTGGACACACTGAGCTATGTATTCGGTATGGCTCGTACACAGGGTCTGAAAGAGTATCTTTCTCAGACTGGCGTTGACACAACCTATATGGCAGACTTCATCAAGGGTCTGAACGAGGGTGCTAACTCTGGTGATGACAAGAAGAAGGCAGCTTACTATGCTGGTATCCAGATTGGTCAGCAGATTGCTAACCAGTGGGTGAGCGGCATGAACCGCGAGCTCTTCGGTGACGATTCTACGAAGACTATCTCTCTGAAGAACCTGATGGCCGGTTTCGTAAGCGGTATCAACAATAATGGTCTGATGACTGTCGACTCTGCCCAGCAGGTGGCACAGGTCATGATGCAGTCTATCAAGGCTAAGGAACTGGAGAAGACTTACGGCTCTAACAAAGAGGCTGGTGAGAAGTTCCTTGCTGCCAACAAGACCAAGGAAGGTGTGAAGACTCTGGAGAGCGGTGTACAGTACAAGGTCATCAAGGAAGGCAATGGCCCCATCCCCGCTGACACATCACTCGTGAAGGTTCACTATGAGGGTAAGACCGTCGAGGGCAAGGTATTCGACAGCAGCTACGAGCGCGGCGAGCCCGTCAACCTGCGTTGTAACCAGACCATCAAGGGTTGGACCGACGCTATGGTTCACATGCCCGCTGGTTCTGTTTGGGAGGTTTACATTCCTCAGGATCTCGCCTATGGTGAGCGCGAGCAGGGTGACATCAAGCCCTTCTCTACTCTGATCTTCAAGATTGAGCTGATTGAGGTTAATCCTAAGAAGTAATGAGAAAGATCATGATATTGGCACTCGCCCTCGTGGCGAGTGCCTCTTTGTTTACAGCCACTGCTGCCCAAAAGAAGACAGTGAAGAAAGAGGCGGTGGCGAAAGAAGAGCCTGTAAAGCTGACCAACAGCAGCGACTCGGTGAGTTATGCTGCTGGTATGAGCATCACCAACGGCCTGATTCCTTTCCTTGTGCAGCAGCAAGGTGTCGACACCGCCTACATGGCTGATTTCGTCAAGGGATTCCAGATAGTTGCCAACGGTGGTAGCGATCCCAAGATGAAGGCCTACGCCGCTGGTATGGATATTGCCAAGCAGGTGATGGAACGTATGATACCTGAAATTACCAAGGAGTTTCAGGATTCACCTGACTCCATCGTATCAGCAATATTCTATAAGGGTTTCACCGATGCATTGTTGAAAGACTCGAGCGTGTTCAAGCAGGAAACTGCAGAACAGTACTTCAAGGACAAGCAGATAGCCGACAAGGCTGCAAAGGAGGAGAAGCTTTATGGTGCCAACCGCGATGCCGGTCGCAAGTTCCTAGCAGAGAACGCCAAGAAAGAAGGTGTGATCACCCTACCCAGCGGACTGCAGTATAAGGTGCTTGTTCAAGGTGACGGCCCAGTACCTGCCATCGACGAGAAAGTGAAGGTGAAATACGAAGGTCGTTTGGTCGACGGTACGGTATTCGATGCCTCTGCCAAGCATGGCGACAATCCCATCGAGTTCAAGCCCAATCAGGTTATCAAGGGTTGGACAGAGGCGCTAACCATGATGCCTGTAGGCTCGAAATGGCAACTGTACATTCCTTACGAATTAGCCTACGGCGACCGTGACTCTGGTCAGATCAAACCTTTCAGCGCCCTGATTTTCGATGTGGAACTGGTAGGTATCGACCGTCCACAGCCACAGGCAGAATCTCAGGAGCCGGAGGAAGCGCCTGCCAAGAAGTCGAAAAAAGACAAGAAATCTAAGAAATAAGCAAGTGTGTCACAAAAGTGGCACACTTTTTTCATTTTTTTCTCCAAAATAGTTGCATTATTCAATAAAATTGTTTACTTTTGCTGACAAATTGTAAACAATTGCATCATATTATGGAGAAAATTGACAATCTAGACAGGAAAATCCTTAGCATTCTCTCGAAGAATGCACGTATCCCATTCAAGGATGTAGCTGCTGAATGTAACGTATCACGAGCAGCCATCCACCAACGTGTACAACACCTGATTGAGGCAGACGTCATCACAGGCAGTGGTTTCGATGTAAATCCAAAAAGCCTTGGTTATAGCACCTGTACTTACGTGGGCATCACCCTCGAAAAGGGCAACATGTACAAGACGGTGGTAGAACGTCTGATGCATATTCCAGAAGTGGTAGAGTGCCACTTCACCACAGGCCCATACACCATGATGGTGAAACTCTACGCCCGCGACAACGAGCAACTGATGGAACTTCTTAATGGCCAGTTGCAGAGTATCCCTGGCGTGGTTGCCACAGAGACCCTGATCTCACTTGAGCAAAGCATCAAGCGGGAGATTCCCGTATCGATCTAATGCAAACTGGCACCCGCTATGACAGACAGATTCGACTTGCAGGCCCATCTTCGCAATGTTTATGCAAAGTATCCGGCCGCGCAGAGCCAGCCGATCATTGGCATCACCGGAAACTATGAAGACCTGACTTGCAAACTTGGCCAAGGCTATTACAAATCGGTGGTTGCTGCTGGTGGCGTACCCATTGTCATCCCTCCCGTAGCTGATACGAACACCCTGTTCAACACGCTCGACCATATCGACGCCCTCATTCTCAGCGGCGGTGGCGACTTCAATCCCCTTTATGGGGGTGAGGAACCCTCAAATCGTCTGCACGATATTAATTCTGAGCGCGACCTACCCGAACTGATACTCACACAGATGGCTTACAACCGTCAGATGCCCATCCTTGGTATCTGTCGCGGTATCCAAACACTGGCAATGGCCCTTGGCGGCCGCGTGTGGCAAGACATCAACGAGAAAACTGTCACGAAACACTCACAGCAAGCAGCTCGCAGCGAGGTCACGCATTCGGTGAATATCGAAGAAGACTCACTCCTCTATCAGATGTATCAGGAGAATAAGATGTTCGTCAATAGTTTCCACCATCAAGCCGTACGCGAAACCGGACCAAAGTTCCGCGTCACTGCCAAATCGCCAGACAATATCATCGAGGCGATGGAGAGCAACGAATACAAGCCTATCGTCGGTGTCCAGTGGCATCCGGAATGTCTGGAGGAGGGTATGCCCCTGTTCCATTGGCTCATCAAGGAGGCATTGGCCTATCATCACGCCCACGAGGTGCATAATCGCGTGCTGACACTCGACACGCACTGCGACACACCCATGTTCTTCCCACAGGGCATCCATTTCGATCAGCGTGACCCCAAGATACTCGTCGACCTGCACAAAATGAACGAAGGCCGTCAGGATGCTACCATCATGGTGGCTTATCTGCCCCAGCCTAAGATTGGCGAAACCTTCTCATCGCTGGTCGATTTCGACGTACCAGGCCCTACGGAATATGCCGACCTCATCTTCGACAAGATTGAGGAGATTGTCAACAATAACAAGGCTTACCTCAGTATCGCCCGTACTCCCGGCGACCTGTATGAGGACAAGCGCAACCATCGGAAGTCGATTATGCTCGGTATCGAGAATGGTCTGGCTCTCAACGGTCAACTACAGAACCTACAGCACTTCGCCCAGCGCGGCATCGTCTATATGACGCTCTGCCACAATGGCGACAACGACATCTGCGATTCGGCCCGTGGTTGTAATACCCACGGCGGCGTGAGCCGCTTCGGTGAGCAGGTGATCCGTGAGATGAACCGTCTGGGTATTATGGTCGACCTGAGTCATGCTTCAGAGAAGAGCTTCTACGACGCCCTCGACATCAGCAGCACGCCTATCGTGTGCAGCCACTCCAGTTGCAAGGCCCTCTGCGACCATCCCCGTAACCTCACCGACGATCAGATGCGCGCCTTGGCCTCGAAGGGCGGTGTAGCGCAGACCACCCTCTATTCAGGCTTCCTGAGGAGCGAGGGTGAGGCGAGCATCATGGATGCCATCGCACACTTGGAGCATGCCATCAAAATTATGGGCATCGATCATGTGGGCATCGGTACTGATTTCGACGGCGACGGCGGCGTGATCGGTCTTGCCGACAGCAGCGAACTCATCAACTTCACACGCCAGCTCTTGGCTCGTCGCTATAGCGAGCGCGACATCCAGAAGATCTGGGGAGGCAATTTCCTCCGCGTCATGTCGCTGGTGCAGAAGAATGTTTAGTTTTTTTGTTTATAGTTTAAAGTTTATTGTTTACGGTTTACAGATGATTACCAAGTATATAAATAAGGTGTCAGCAAGAGTATTCTACTTACTCCTTCCCTCCTTACTCCTTCTCTCCTTCTCCTCTTGCGGTCTCCGCAAGCAGGCTACCACCGAGTCTGAGACACAGACCGCCGTAGGGCCTGCTTTCAATGCCGACAGTGCCTATCTGTTCTGTCAGCAACAGTGCGACTTCGGTCCTCGTACCATGAACAGTAAAGCCCATGATGATTGTGAGCAATGGATAATCAACAAGTTCAAGGGATACGGAATGACCGTCGTGCCTCAGAAATGTGAATTGAAAGGCTACGATGGCACGATCCTGCATAGCACAAACATCATCGCCAGCTACAAGCCTGCATTGAAAGACCGCATCATGCTTTGTGCCCACTGGGACTGTCGTCCTTGGGCAGATAACGACCCCGACGAGGCCAATTGGAAGAAGCCCGTTATGGCTGCCAACGATGGCGCCTCAGGCATCGCCGTGATGCTCGAAATCGCACGCCTCATATCTATATCTCCCGACTCCTGTCGCCTCTCTCCTACCCTTGGCCTCGACTTCATCTGCTTCGATGCCGAAGACTACGGCTTCCCCCAATGGGAGACCATCGAAGACCCTGGCAACACCTGGGCCCTCGGTTCAAAATACTGGGCTGGGAACCTCCACACGCCGGGCTACAAGGCGCGCTACGGCATCCTGCTCGATATGGTAGGCGGACAGGGCGCACAGTTCTATCAGGAGAGCATGTCGAAATACTATGCCAAGCATATCGTCGACAAGGTTTGGCGAGCCGCAGCAGTTGTGGGCTACGGCAGTAGTTTCCCCATGACGGAGGGCGGCGGCGTCACCGACGACCATATCCCGGTGAACACTGTGGCCAACATCCCCTGCATCGACATCATCCCCCACTACCCCAACTGCGAGCAGAGCAGCTTCGGTCCCACCTGGCACACCCTCAACGACGATATGGCCCACATCGACAAGAACACCTTACTCGCCGTTGGCCAAACAGTCATCCAAGTGTTATTCTCTGAGAAATAAACAAGAAATAGACTCCAAAACAACAGGCAGGCACCCGATTGGATGCCTGCCTGATTGATTATATCTATTTGCGAATTACTCCTTAACCTCAATTGCACAGTCGTTCTGAACAGAACCAAACCAGCCAAGTGTATTCACATTAACACGCTCCTTGCTCCATGCCTTGCCAACATTTGTAGCAACTATGTAAGGAATCTCACCATTCTTCGGGAAAGGAAGTACAAACCTACCATTATTACCCTCAACAGTCACTGTTACGTCGTTATTCTCAGGAACCCAACCGCTAACATTGAATCTTGCATATTCCTTAGTGAGATCGTAGTTAGGATCCATAGTGTTATACATGGTCTTAATATCATACTTTGCACCACTCTTTGACCACCACTCAGTGTTGCCCACCTTGATAGAGAAGTCAAGTGTGCCACCCATAGCGCGGACAATGCACTCATACTTGCTTGTAGACTTATTATAAACGACGTCGAACACGATGTCATTGAAGTCAAAGTCTCCGATACTACCAAGATCCTCAACCATATAACGCTTTGCAGGTGACAAATCCTCTACCCAGCAAATCAAATCATAGTAATTGCCATCACCATTGCAGTCAAGAGCCACATAAGTATGGTTATTCACAGTAAAAAGTTTACACTTTTCAAGAGTCTGCGCATTATTAACCGCACTAAAATGGTTTCTATTTCTACTTGCAACAAACCACTTAAAACCATCTTTGCCCTCCATATTAGTAGTGTTAACGAAAGCATAAGAGTTCATGTTCATTTCAGTAGACAATTTGCTACCATTAATAATTGATGACCACCTATCGCCTGGAGAAAGGAACCAAAAACCATTGAATGCTGGAGAAATAAGCCTCCCATTTTTTTGATTATACTGCACACCTAAGAAATAATAATTAATCACAGACGATCCGTGTGAATAGAAAGGATGCAAATTAATCTGAGCATAGTCATATGGCCAATCAACCACTGGTTGATTATCTACCAACTGTTTAACCTCTTCAAAGTCTGTAGCGGCATGTTGATAATGGGTTTCATAAAAGAGTGCATTCAAAAATGACTCAAATAGAGTAGGCTCGCTCCATGTCGGTGCTGGTAACTGTTCACTAAAAAGATCACCAAAAAAATCATCCAAAAGACCACGTGTCTGGGCTGTTTGATCCGCTTGTGGATAGTTAATCTGAGAGAAATCCCAACTTTGGTTGGGATTCACCTCACCAAAGTGCTTTACAAAAGCTTCTTTGTACTGTACTTCCGTCTTCTCGACCTGGGCCTGTTCAACTGCAGCCTGATTGAAAACCTCTTTGTCTGAGCAACTTACAAAAGCCGCAGAGACAGACAGCATAGCTGTCATCGTAAATAAAAATTTTTTCATTTTAATGGTTACAACTTATTAATTTAACTATTTAATTTTATGGTTCTGCCGATTAAGATGTTAGTCTTCATGAAAATGGTCACGCAAAATTACAAAGAATTGTAATAATATGCGAAAAGTTACCACAATTCTTAATATTATTTAACATTTGTTCCCGAAAAACTCAGAGCAAATACCTCACTTTTTCCAGAAACGTGAGGTAATATCCTCAAAGTCGCCTTCGTCGGTACGGCGATAAAGACGCTGGTTGGTAGTAGGTTTCTTCAGAGGGCCCAGATGCTTAATGAAAGGGCCAATCTTAATATAGTCGAAATTATCTTTGTTGATGAGCGCAGAGATGACGGTTCGCCCACTATACCAGGCAACGCGCATCTGAGGATATTCTTCGTGAATATACGCTGCCAGATGGTCGACACCTCTTGGATCGCCGTCGCCTCCCATAAAGGCGATGCAGGTGAGGTTGGATCCATATTTGGCAACGAAGTCGTCGATGGCATCAGTGGTCAGCGGCAGGCCGACATCCTCCCAAAGGTAATGACTATGACAACCCGGACAGTGACACGGGCAATTCGAAATGTTAATTGCCAGTGTCACTTCGTCGGGTATCTCCTGAAATACTATGCCGGTATTGACGTACTTCAGCATTACTTGTCTGCCATAGCGTAATAACGGCGGGCGGCCTCTTCCTGACGGGCCTGTGAGAAGTTCGACACGCGCTTCAGATAACCGATGATACGCGTCATATAGTCGACATTCTTCGAATGGCAGTGCGGGCACTCCTTCAGGTAGCGCTTGTCAATATGACCGCAGTCGTTGCAGACGGTGTTGGGGATGTTGAAGGTGAAATAATTGCAGCCTTCCTGTGCAGCCACCTTCAGCAGCTTCATATACTGCTCTTTCGACAGATGCTCCTCAAGGTTCATGTGGAGGGCGGAGCCACCAGTGAGGTGCTCGATGTAGGGCGCACCATGCAACTTAAACTTGTCGATAACCGACAGCGAGTCGTCCTCAACCACATAGAAGTAGCTGTTGTAGCAGTCGCGCGGCACGAAGTAGCCGTCCTCACGATCCCACTTGGCATGCTTCACGCCGACATTCTCAGCAGGGATCATCTCGCAGTTGAACATCACATCCTTCGTGCGATACTGCTTGTTGTACTTCTCAATCAGACCGAGAATGCCCTGTACGAAATGCAGATAGTCGTCGTTGGGCGTAATCTTCAGGCCCATGAACTCAGCAGCCTCCACCAGTCCGTTGATACCGATGGTGAGGTACTGGCGTCCAATGTTGATATAGCCGGCATCAAACAGCGGCAACATACCATGCTGCTGGAGCTCTTTCAGGTTCTCGTTATAAGCCAACTGCACCTTATGGCAGAGGTCGATAACAGAACCGAGGTAGTCGAGATAATTGAGCTCGTGGTTCACAGCAAACTGGATGCAGCGGTTCAGGTTGATGGTGAGCACGCTCTTTGAACCTGTGCTGACGCCACCGGCACCGAGGGTGTAGCTGAAACCATTGTCGGTGATCTCGTTGCGCAGGCGGCAGCAGCTCGACAGCGAGTCGGCATTGTTGCTCATATAGGTGAAGAACGAGTGTCCCTCACTGTACATCTCAGCTGTGAACTGGCCCCACTCGGGATCCTTGCAGTCACCATTCTCGTCGGTAAGCAGTGCCATTGTCTCCACGGGGAAGGTCAGCAAGGTCTTCGTACGCTCCTTATTGAACCATTTCATAAAGCGCTTCTGCAGCCAGGAAAGACCATCCCAATCGGGCTTCGAGCCGTCGGGGAAGTAGAAGTCGCCGAAGATCGACTCAAAGTAATAGCGGTCATAGTAAGCGATATTCCAGAACACGGCCTGATAGTTACGGGCACCTGTGGGCTGGTTCAGTGTGTAGACAATCTGCTCGAAATAGTCGGTGATGACCTTGTCGATAGAGCGCTTCTTCAGACTGAGATCGGCCTGGTCGTCTGGGCGCTTCCAATAGTCCAAGCCATACTCCTTGCCGATGAAGTAGTTCATGTACATCAGGAACTCGGGTGTTGCGCAGGCGCCACTAAGCATCGAGCTGACCATGAACACCATGTTGACGAATCCGCCAGCAAACGACTTCAGGTTGGTGGGGGCTGTAGAGTTACCACCGATGCTGGTCGTACCACCGATAAGCCAGGGGTACATCGTGATCGAGGCACAATAGTTCGCCAGTGAAGTCTCATCATTTTTATAAATGAAGTGGTGAGTCAGCTTGTCAATATATTCGTCGGCCAATTCTTTGCCGTACATCTTTTTAATACGGTCGGTAAGCAGACGGCGGTTCAAACGGATAAAGTTTGATTTAGGCAACTCACCAATCAGCGTCGCGATATTTTTGTGCTCTACATTGGCATTAGCGTCGTACTTTGAACCAGTAGCAGCATTCACCGACTCGGTGTATTCTGACAAAAACATCATCTTCTCGAGGGTGTCGCGGTCCTCGGTGTGTGTCTGACGGTAAAGGATGAACGACTTGGCCACATGGTAGAAGCCTTCGCGCATCAGCGCTTCCTCCACTTGGTTCTGGATGTTTTCCACAGTGATGTCGTCGTGGATATCCAGATGGCTGATGATCTTCGAAATGGTTCCGAGATCGGCTGGTTCGTTTACACTGTCGAATGCCTTGACGATGGCATTCATGATCTTGTCTAAAGAGAACTGGGCTTGCGACCCATCGCGTTTCGTGATTGTAAAGTTTTTAATCTCCATCATATTGTTTGTTAATATTTTAATCTGCTTTCTCTAGTGGGAGTTTTCCGTTTTGGGAAACTTTTTCCGCTCGGTCCGAAAAAAAGTTGTCCGTTTTGGAAAATCCGAACCGAGCGCAAAGATACAAAATTTCCTCAAAATACCAACATTTCAAATCTAAAAAAAGTTTAAAATATATCATTTCTTGTTTTGGGGGTTAAAAGAGTCGCGCGTATGTGAGCTTTAAATTATATGTGCGTGCGAAGAAGGCCTGCCAACGCATGTCCATTTCCGTATCTTCTCGAGCATCTCGTGCTGACAGTGTTCCGCCTATGCACAAAGGTCTCTTCGGCGAAACCAGGATTATGAAAAAAAGATAAGCCAAATTAATTCAAAAAAGCTGGCACCCAATTGGGTGCCAGCTCCTTTTTATAAAGAATTTATTTACGGATTATTCCTCTGCAGGAACTTCTTCATCTTCGATAGTTACTGTGTCATCATTTGAAATCCACCATTCAGGAATACCCTGGCGCTCGTTCATCCAACTCCAAGATTCAGTGGCATCAACAGCAACAATCATAGGAATGGCACCCTTCTTCGGGAACGGAATAGTGTAGATGATGTGGTCATTGTCAACGGAGGTGTCTACGTTTTTCACCACCTCAACACTGATGTTGTTCAGTTCAGGATCCCAATCGGAATTGGTAATGGTGAATTTGGCAAGTACCTTATCATAGTCGAAACCACTTTGTGTGTTGTACATCGTACCAATGTTGAATGATGCCAGGTTGGTATCGAAAGGCACGCCCGTGCTCTTGGTCCAACTTGTACTACCAATGGTAACCGTGAAGTCGAGTGTACCACCCATGGCGCGGATGATAGCTTCCTGTGGGCCGTAATCTGTGCGAACCTGCTCATTGCTGATTTCAATGTCACCAGCAAGCTTACGCTTCCATACCTGAGTGATGTTCTGATAAACATCAACTACGATGTCGTTGAAGTCAAAGTCATCGGCACCACCCAGATCCTCAATCATATAACGCTTGCTGACGTTACAGGGCACAGTATACTCTTCTTCTGTCACGGGGATTTCACCGGGTACATCAGGATTACCTACTACAACCAGTACAACATCGTTGTAGTCCTTGTCGGCTTTGGGATCTGTGCTATCTAATTTGATGTCCTCAATACCAATACACTTAATGACGGCATTTCTCTTCAGACTGAAGCCTGGATTAATCAGCATATTTGCTGGCGTGTTGATATAAATGGCCTGACCGTTGAAGGTACCTACTGATGGCTTGCTAGTATTTCCAAATTTCACATTGTCAAGATAGACATCGATAGGCGTACCAATAGGAGCATGGACGTGGATACCTTTCATCACTACGTTATTATTGATACCATTATAATATGGTTTAGAATAGTCCGTCCAGGTCTTGGAATAGAGCTTAACAGGAGCCTGATCACCCACCTTAACCTCCAGATCATGTGTCCATTGACCCTGAGCTGTAACGGGGAAGATATAGAAATCGCTAGTAGGAGCTGACAATACCACAGGCGCTCCCTGATGCTTTTCGCCATCCTTAAGAAGGTTCTTGAGAGTATTGTAAAGGCTATTAGAATACATGAAAGGTGAATTATACGATCTACTGAAATTCAGACCATCTACCAGGTTGGTTTGAATCTGAGTGGCTCCCTGTGAGGAGTTGTCTACGGCACGTGTGACCGCGCCCAGTTTTGCACCCGTTGTGAAGTCCCAAGACTGGTTAGGATCAACCTCACCATACTTCTTAACAAAGTTTTCTGCGTAAGTTAATTTCAACTGCTCAACTTCAGCTTGTGCATCAGCTTTCTTCTGAGCGTCAACAGCGCTCTGATCGAATACATCAGAGTTCTTAGCGCAAGAAGCCATCAAGGCAACTGCACCCATAGCAAATAATGCTTTTGTAAATAAATTCTTTTTCATTTTTAAAAGATTTTTAAATGTAAGTATATTGTTATTATTTGGCTCTTTTATGCGGCTTAATAGACTTTTCTGTCATTTTCCGCTACAAAGGTACAAAAAACACAAACAAAGCAATGGATTTCTTCAATTATTTAACTAGATTTAACATATTGATTACATGCGAACCTTATTTTATATGTGCGCGCGAAGAAGCCGGCCAAAGGACAGAAAGATACAAACGTTAAAATATTATAAATAATTGGCGGTAGTTTTTGTTTTTATATACAAAATGTTTATCTTTGTCACCGGAAAATGGAAGAAATGGATAAAACTGGTCCTAAACAATCAGAAAAGTCCAAAATCTATCAACCAAAGAATTTAAAAATTTTTTCAACTTATTAATTTACACGTATATGAAAAGAAATCTATTAATGGGAATTGCATTGCTGTCTATGGGCTTTGCATTCGTAAGTTGCTCGAAAACTGATGTTTTCGAAGAGAATCAGGCTAATTTTGTGGCCGATCAGATGAATGAGTATCGCGTGAACTTCGAGGCGAAGTATGGTAAGGTTGATCCCAACCAGTCTTGGGATTTCACCGATTTCTCAGCGAGTGGAGCTGGAACTCGTGCAGGTGAGACAATGACAATGGTTTCTATTGATGATCCTACATATTTCCAACAGCATGTGCATAATGATAAGGATGGAGTTAAGTCAGGTATTTCGGGTGCCGGAGCACAAGACTGGAATCCTTATGTGTCTGTCAATATGTACCCAGTGTTTAGCTATGACCCCAACAGACCACAAAGCGATTATTTCTGTTTAGCTGTAAACTATAATGGTGGTCAGCAAATTATTTTTAAATCTAAAATCAATAAAAAATCTTGGTGGAACAATAATGGTGCCGATTTACCTTCCCAAAAAGGTAAAGGCATAAACACCACAACCTTGGAAGGTGCCAATAATGTCTCTTGGTCCATTTTGCATGTAGATAATAAGAATGTTGTGAAAAAAGAAGTTACTATTAGTTCATTCAAGGAAGTGATAGTAAACAGCCGTACTTATTGGTGTTTTGATCTCGATGGAAACACTGATTATTATGAATATATCTTCTTTGTAACTGACAGACCAAATCCAGTGGCAAAGCGCTACTTCGTGGAAGACCTAGGATCTAAGGACGACTTCGACTTCAACGATATCGTATTCGATATTTATCAGGGAGATGATAACAAGCAGAAGTGTATCATCCGTGCCATGGGCGGTACCCTCGATTTCACTCTGAATATTGCCGGTAAGCCAGTATGGACAAAGAGTGTGGAAGGTGTTGCCAAGGGTTATGTCGTTAAAACAATGTATAATACTAATCCGACTCCGAAATGGGATGATAATCTTGCCGAGTTCGAAGTTACAGGATGGAATCCTTCTGCCAACAATGTCTCTGTATCGGTGAAGAGTAATGTCAGTGATGATGTCATTATCGAGGTTCCGTTCCCCAAGACGGGTGAGGTGCCTATGATTCTCGCTGTTAAGACTTTCGTGGATTGGCAGCTCGAGCGTGATCCGCTTCCCGAAGATTTTTGGTATATTCCTGAGGACGAAGAATAATAGTCAGTGATTCCAATAAGAATTTATCATTCTGAATTATTATAGGGCGCAAAGATTTCTCTTTGCGCCTTTTTATTTGGGGCATTGAGGCACAGAGGTTTCTGATCCATTGTGCCAAAAGAAAAGCCCTCTCGCTTCACAGCGGGAGGGTTTTTTCATAAGCAGAAATTTACTGAAAAAGCACTGGAAAGTAAAATATTCTTCCTTTTCCGACAAAAAATCCTTAACTGTTTTGCTTTTTTGTCTTAACACCCGTTAAGAAAAAACTTTGCCACGATCATATTTCTAGTTAAGAGAAAATCTTTTTATCGTTAAGTGTTTTTGGATTTCTCGTTAAGAGATTTTAATTTTCTAGTTAAGTGTTTTTTTTCGCGTTGTTAAAAGTTTTTTTTCTGTCGGTTCACTCTTTTTTCTTGCGAAGTTAAGTGTTTTTTTCGGCGGTGTTAAGTATTTTTTTACGCATAGCAAATAATTACCGAAAAAATTGCGTATATTTGCAACCGTAATAGTTCGAAGAAAGGAGAAAAGTTGCTATGGGAATAAAAAGAAACGAAATGTCAGAGCCTCAATGGCACAAGTGGCATTATGCCATCATAGACAAGGAGGATTTGTTTTCCAAAAAACTTTGGAAGCATTGTATGTATTGGGATGACATGCTGCAACAGATTGACAATATAGAGAAGATCAGTCAACAGATAGATGCGGACATGTATCCTTCAAGATTGTTCTCTGGCTATATCGATTTGCTCGAAGCCAATATGTATATACTGGATGACATTTTCTATTACGAATCAGGGAAGAGGATAGGTAGTGAATATCATCCCCTTTCGCTACTCCCGGCCGTTTATAGTTTGAGGTTCTGGAATTTGGATCGCCACAAGTGGATAGAAACAGCATATAAAGGGATAATACGGATAAAAGATCAATTGATGGATTGCCTGAGACAAAAGCCATTATTGGAAATTGCTGATGATATCATTAAGAATAGCGATCATGGTACTTTGGGCATTATTACCCCGCCTCCCCATAACAGTCATTCACCACAATACTATGCGTTCGAGGCCTATCGTGATTCGGATACTGACAAGAATGCCTTGGTAAACCAAATTGTGATCATACTGAATTTTTTGGAAAATTATGAAATGATTCTCTCTTTCTTTGTCGATGAACGCACTTTCGGGCTTTTGAGTTTTGAAAAAATGTTGTCATCTTTTCGTCAAAGTGAAAAGGGAGAGACCCTCATACAACCTTGGCGACGTGATATGGAGGGCTCACGCGATAGTCTGATTGCCAAAATGGAGAAAGACCCGGATCTGGGTCCGTGGGTGAACAGATACACACATCCCAAGGAGGACAAGAATATACTATTTCACTTGTTTTGTGATGATCATTTGCATTTGAGGGACGAAGAAGAGATGTTCAATACCGACAATTGGATTCGGATACTCACCATCGCCGCGGTCTTGGAGGAATATGATGAACGTCAGGCTGTGTCAGCCGAAGCGTCGGCCAAAGAAGAAGACACCTTGTTGCGACTGTCTTTGTATATAAAAGAGAACCTGGCAGGGAAGTTCCTAGAATCAGCCCATAAAATGAAGACCGACAAAGAAATCATCGCTTTGGTGAAACAATATTATGATAATAAAATGATTACTGGGGCATCGAAAGACCTCTGGTCTGTGCTCAACGATGCAAACTTGTACAAAAAGACATATAAGAACTGGAGAGATCAGTTGAACAAATCCATAAAAAAAGAGAAGAAGAAAACAGATAAACTGGATTGAAACTGGATTATCACTGGATTATTACTGGACTGTTGAAAAACAGTCCTTTTTTCTTATTGCCATTTTTCAAAAACACCATATCTTTGCTGCCAGAATAATAAAGTATTTGCAGGTATGGAAAAGATAGTCATTAACCCCAGAGATAGGAAAGCGCTCATACAGAAGTATGGTGCTGTGAATGTTTCAAAAGCCTTGTCGTATAAGGCCAACTCTCAGATGGCTAAGGAAATCCGCCATGAGGCGATGAACCTGTACGACGGTCATCTCTTTACTTTCTAATATATAATGTATAAGGCATATGGTACAAGTCAATCTGAAACGAAAATACGAGAACAACTCGTGTACGCATGGTATACTGACGATACCAGCATACAACTTCAAGTGCCTCACGCTCGAATTGTGTGACGGCGATAATAAGGTGTATAAGCAGGATTGCAGGATTTCCGAGGGCATGTATCCGCTTGTGCAAGGTTATGCACAGGGTTGGCCCATGTTTCCTGTATTAAAGAAAAAGCCGAAGGGTTTTGCCAGGAAGCCGGGATTCAATTTGTCGGCTGACTGTTATATGGAACTGCCTGCTGGCGATATCGCTCTGGGCACGGAAAAGCTCGACAACTTCTCTATTCGCCAGAGCGACGAGCTGGCAACAGCCTTCAAGGATATCTTCCAGGATGTTTTCTTCAGGAAGGAAATCGCAGTGCTCTGTGTATATAAATCTAACAATTATGTAACCGAAGACGTAGGTTTTTTTCAGACTCTGGAAAAGATGTACGACTTCATATACGATGATGATTATGATGAGGATGAATTGGAAGACGACCGGTTCGACGGATGAGCGATATGTGTATCTCACCGTGATGCGCGACTTGAAGCAATATTGTGCAAAGGGCTATTGTGAGATAGAGATCTGTTTCTATCATTTCGTAACCCTGCCTCGGAGCTATGTCAAGCGCAGAATGAAAGAACTCGCACCCACGCGGTTTAAAAAACATCTCACCGTAGACTGGCAGAGTAAGGATTCTGTACTTAGGTTCTGTCGGCTGTTCATAACGCTGTTATGTCAGCTTAATTCTCTCGTGTTTGATTCGAATGCTTTTGACGAAGCATTCAGTGAATTTTCCCAATACTTAACAAAAGGCAAAAATGAAAAATGATTTGACTTTCAGGCTCTTGAGACTATGGCATCTCAGGTATGCCGTCATAGGCATCGTTTACACTGATGATTGGTCCGGGCTCTTTTCTCTTGAGAACAAGGAGAAGATCATCCCGGCCGGAGAATATGATGTAGAGCTCACTTATTCGAAGAAGTTCAGTTCTGAGTTTCCTTATCGGTACTTTTATTTTGTACCCCTATTAAAGAATGTCCCGAAACGAAAGGGAATAAGAATACGCATAGGCGATTATTACAGGGATTGTTCCGGTAGCATACTCCTTGGCAAATATGCTAGCATTCCAACTGAAAGCGTAGATGAATCTACCTTTGCCTACGAATCATTCATGCATTACTTACGGCGTAGAAATATTATGAAGTTTAAACTGATAATCGAAGAAAAAGACAAGTGATAGCTGAGACGATAAAAAAGGATAAGTCAGAAAAATCTTTTCGCTGAATTATTTGTTTGAATCATATCTTTTTCGTATCTTTGCAGCGAGAAATATTTGATAAGATGGAACAAAGGACTATATTGAATGAGGCTCAGTTAGGCATACTCAGATTGCTTGGCCGTATGAAGACTGTAGAGCAGGTGAATGAACTTCGCCATTAATATTTCTTTCGTATATTTGCACAGAAACTAATTCCATTTACAATAATGATGAAAAGAATTACACCTATTCTTATTGCTCTGTTGATGAGTGCTACGATGATGGCACAGTATACAGGAAAACAGACATTGCAGGCACGTATGTTGTCCACTAAAGC
>JAEEGG010003874.1_pt1 | contig 36937 bp, 27 predicted proteins | sample 9134161 | NCBI WGS metagenome assembly JAEEGG01 (sample SAMN16246543, study PRJNA631951) | gut metagenome | biome: gut microbiome; feature: rumen; material: CR-attached | host: Bos | place: Iran: Karaj | collected 2018-10
AAAGTGGTACGCGAGCTGGGTTCAGAACGTCGTGAGACAGTTCGGTCCCTATCTGTCGTGGGCGTTGGATATTTGAGAAGGGCTGACCTTAGTACGAGAGGACCGGGTCGGACGCACCGCCGGTGCACCAGTTGTCCTGCCAAGGGCACAGCTGGATAGCCGAGTGCGGTTATGATAAACGCTGAATGCATCTAAGCGTGAAACATGCTTCAAGATCAGATATCCCACTGAACTTGATTCAGGTAAGGTCACTTGCAGACTACAAGTTTGATAGGTCGGAGGTGTAAGCACAGCAATGTGTTCAGCTGACCGATACTAATAGACCGAGGGCTTGAACTGCTTCTGCAGTTCTCTCAGATTCTTGAGTTTCAGTTTCCTTGAAATCTTCTTTGTTCGGTTATCTATGGACATGTTCGGGATGCCTTTGGGCGAAACGCACCTTTAGCTCAGCTGGTAGAGCAACTGACTCTTAATCAGTGGGTCCAGGGTTCGAGTCCCTGAAGGTGCACCAAGTCAGTGTCCTTAACGCGGAGGGTCCACCCGTTCCCATTCCGAACACGGAAGTTAAGCTCCGCAGTGCCGAAAATACTTATCCGGCGACGGATCGGAAAAATAGGTCGATGCTGACATCCATAGCCGGGCTCCGCCCGGCAGTCGGTGATCCTTACGCGGAGGGTCCACCCGTTCCCATTCCGAACACGGTAGTTAAGCTCCGCAGTGCCGAAAATACTTATCCGGCGACGGATCGGGAAGATAGGTCATTGCCGACATTTTATACAGAAGAGTTGGGTGCGCAGTCGGCACGCCGCGGACTCTCTGTATAATCCGCCCTTTTAGCTCAGTTGGTTAGAGCATCTGACTGTTAATCAGGGGGTCGTGTGTTCAAGTCACTCAAAGGGCGCCACAGAAGCACCCGTACCGTCTTTCGACAGGTACGGGTGCTTTTGCCACAGTTGACACCGGAAGATAACTCGGAACGAAGGGGGAGAACGATGGACAAAGAGCGTAAGAACTCATCGCCGGACGGAAACGGCACCGTACCGGACGTGGCCGGACCGACCGCCGGAGAGATCCCGGCGCCGGCCTCGGAGAGACCGGACGCAGCGCCGGACGGCGATGCGGCGGTCAGAAGGCGGGAGATCGCCCGGAAGGCCCTGAAGTGGACCTTATACGCCGTGTGGTTCGCGCTCTTCCTCTACCTGACCGTCTGCCACGAGGAGTTCCGCGACGAGGCGCAGTCGTGGATGTTCGCCAAGCACAACTCGCTTCTCGGTATGATGAAGAACTGCTGGGAGGAGGGCCATCCCTGGCTCTGGCATCTGCTGCTGAAGCCTTTCACGGCGCTGGGCTTTCCTTACGCCTGGGCGAAGTACATAGGCTTTGCCCTTACCGCCGCCGCCATGGCCGTGTACTGCCGCAGATCCCCGTTCCCACTGCCGGTGACGGCGGCCACCATGTTCCTTGAATACAGCTACTACTGCACCTTTGCCCGCAGCTACAGTCTTATGCTGCTGATAGCGGTGCTCACGGCGGCCTCCTGGAAGAACAGAAAGACCCGTCCGGTCCCGACGGCGATCTGCCTCGGGCTCCTGTTCTCGACCCACCTGATAGCGTGGATCCCGGCGTACATCCTCGGCATCATGTTCTTCGGCGGGCTCGTGCGGGAGCGCAGGCCCGTGCTCCTGCCCCTTGCCTGCACGCTCGTGCCGGTCGCGATATTCTGCCTGCCTCTTGTGCCGCAGATCCGCATTACGCTGGGGAAGGTCGGCATACCGGCCGTTCCGGCGGTCGCCGCCGGCCTGATCCTGACGGCCGCTCTGTTCGCGGCGGCGGTGGTCCTCCCCGGCTTTGCCGCCAGACTCCGGCGCGACGACGCGGATACTCTGACCGGCGCGGTCCTGTACATGATCCCGGTCGCCGGCGCGATAGGCACGTACGTGCTGCTGCGCTCCGCCACCGGCAGCACGATAGCCGCCGAGACCAACCTGCTCCATCTGAGCGAGGTCGTTCCGGTCGTGATTTGCCTGGCCTGGGCGGTGAACGTATGCGCCGGCGAGCGCGCCGCGCCGGACGGGAGCGCCTTCGGACGCGCCGGCAGGACCTGCCTCGGGCTGGCTCTCGTCGCGGTGTGGTCCGTCTGGATGTCGTCTCAGGGACTGCACGGAAAGATCCTTTCCGACACGGTCAAATACTACTCGGGCGGGCCCTCGACGGCCGTATTCATCAATGAGAACCTGCCGGAGGACGCGGTCATCGTCGCCACCCGCCGCGGAACGGACACCGCGGTCGGAGCCGCGCTTACGGGAGGACGGAAGCTCATCAAACTCGGCAGCCACGAGCCCCTTTATTACACCGAATGGTGCACCGACTGGCCCCGCTTCACGGAGAAGGAGAGCAGCGGCGACGTCGAGGCCCTGCTGGCCGAATTCGGCACCGTATACGTGCTCTACAGCGACGACACGGAGACGGAAAGGCTGGGCACCTGGCTCAGGATCCAGGTGTCGCGCGGCAGGGCAGAGATCATCTTCTGTTCGGACGACTACGGAGTGCAGAATTACGGCGAAGAGAACCGGATCCCGGTGGAGCATGTGGAGCGCTACTGGCTCTACAGGCTGACCGGGTGAGGCGCGGACCGGCTGAGAAACGCGCGGCCGGCGACTCCCGTACAGATGCCGGGCGCGGTGGCCTTTCGGCGGACTCCGCCCGGAAGGGTGTCCGGCGGGACGGTCCGCCTTCGGCGGCAGTGTTTCCGGTCTGCGGCCGATTATTTGCTTACTCCGCTTGACACGGCGGTTAAGCGATGCTATAATTCAGTATACGGGGATACGCTCCTTTGTCATACATCCTACTTTTCTTGAAAGGAACCTACCGGACATGAAAAAAACCGTACTGTTCGTCCTTCTGGCGGCCATGCTCGCCGTGGCTGTCGTGCCCGCGAACGTTTCCGCCAAAGACGGAGAACTGCTCGTTCAGGTCGACTTTCTGAAGGATACTTTCGTGACTTACAACCAGGAGACCGACACGGTGACCGACTTTAAGGCCAAGTTCGATCTCTCCAACTCCACGGCCAATATGCTGATGCCCATGAAGAAGGCCGGGGTCAGCGATACCGTCTGGAACGCCGCCCTGTCCTACGTGGAGCACACCGGCTATTACGTGACCGAGGATACGAAGTACACCATCTACTTTGAGGTCGGCGACGTTCACCACGGAAAGTGGTTCGGCATACCGCTCCTCTACGAGTTCGGCAATCAGTCCGTGATCATGATCGGCGGCGCCATGGCGGACAACGGCGAGTTCGACGACGAGACCGCCGGCACGAAATATTCCCAGGTCGTTATTGCCTACGACCGTCCGGACACCGCCCACAACGTCGGCGAAGGCTACAACGAGCACGGCTGGCTGTTCTATCATCCCGCCATAACGACCGACGTGCTCGTGGTCCCCGATACCTGCGACGCCGAGGAGACCATAACGGAGGCCCTGTTCACCACCATCAAGGTCGAGATCTTCGGGACCAGCATCATCCCCTACTACCTCAACGCGAGCAACGAATTCGTCAAGATGAGCGAAGTGTTCACGTACGACACCGAATTCGGAGCCGAGATCATCCTCGGGACCTACGCCCGCGAAGGAATGCGCCACAACGTCCTCAGAAACGTCAAGCTTCTTCAGGGCACGGGTCTGACCCTTGCCGACATAACCACCGCGAAGCAGACGACCGAGCCGAAGCCCGCCAGGCCCGAGGCTCAGACCACCGCCGCTCCGGTCACCCAGGCCCCTGAGACTCAGGCTCCGGACACCCAGGCCCCCGACACCCAGGCCCCCGAGTCCCAGGCTCCCGAGACCCAGGCTCCCGGCACCCAGGCCCCTGCCACTCAGGCTCCCGAGACGGAGCCCGCGAAGAAGGGCTGCGCAGGCGCCCTTGCCCTGATGCCCGTTGCCGTTTCGGCGGCCTTCGGCGTCTTTGCGTACCGCCGCAGAAGGCACTGATCCACTGAACGCCGGCACCCGAAACGCCGGTGCCCGAAACACCGGCACCCTAAACGCCGGTACCTGAATAATACGGCGCCCCGGATCTTTGACGATCCGGGGCGCGTTTTTTCTGGACTTAAGTCCGGGGCGCGTTTCCGCTTATTGCGGATCCGCGGGCCTTCTGTCGAACCTTGGGTCGAAATAACCGATGTACTCTATCCTGTACGGACTGTCGGGGAAGAAGTGGCGGTGCAGGTCGATGAAATAGTCGTCCGTCATGCAGGAGATGTAGTCGGTCACGGTCCGGTCCGGGTCGCCGTCGGGATAGGCGCTGCCCGGACAGAGCGAGCGGACATAGTCCACGTGATGGGTGAAGACCGGGGAGGAGGAGTCGCCCCGGCTCAGGTCGGAGAGCAGCCGCCCGTAGAGCTCGCGCATCATCGGCCGAACGGTCTCGTCGAGGTGGGCCCTCGAGGCGCTGTCCTCGTATATGAGCCTGTGGTTTTCTTTGCGCGAGGCGTCGAGGGCCTTCACGTGGTCGCCGTCCATGGCCAGATACGGCTTTCCGTAGCTGTTTTCGATTATGTTGACGATCAGGCTGTTCACTATCTCGTCGTTGCGCCGGCCGAGGTCGCGGCACTCGAACGAGCCGCTGTCCAGGACTGCCGCGTATACGGCGTCCTCGCGGTCCTTCCCGATGTACGCAAGTATGTCGGCGACCCGCACTACGCAGGCCTCGAGCGTTGCCGGCCAGATGACGTCCGTTCCGTTGCCGGCCAGTTCGGCGCGGTCCATGGCCTCGGCGAGGCCGTCGAACCCGTCGACGGGTCTCGGCTCGAAGCGCCCCGTGCCGAACCCGTCGCAGTGGGCGGATATGCCGTTGAGCGTCTGCAGGGTCAGGCCGTAAGGGAAGATGCTGTCGAGCACCCTGACGGACTGTATGTAATGGCGGAAGTGGCGGCCGGTGTGCTCGAAGAAGATCTCGTCGAGGTAGCGCTCGCCGGCACGCGCGAACGGAGTGTGACCGAGCTCGCTGCCGAGGGAGATCGCCTCGATCAGCTCGGTATTGAGCCCCAGGGCCGAGCCCAGCGTGCGGGCGATCCTGGACATCAGCTGCACGTGCAGGCCGCGTCTGGTTATGTCGTCGTTGCGGAACAGGGAGAACACCTGGGTCTTGTCGGCGTAGCGGTTGTAATAGGGGCAGCCCAGGATGCTGTCTATGTCCTCCGCGAAAGGGGATATCCAGCTGTCTCTGCCAGGCCGCGGCAGGCGGCGTACGGCGCCGCCGTCGCGGAACGCGGCGGCCGAGAGGACGCGCGACCGTCTGTCGGCCAGGATCTGTTCGGCAAGCTCGGGCGATAGCGTCTCGTAAGCCATTACTGCTCCTTTCCCGGCGCGGCCGGATCTATTTCAGGTCGTCGGAATCCAGGACGACGGTGAACGGTCCGCTGTTGGTCAGCTCGACCTCCATCGTCGCGCCGAAGATGCCGTGCTGGACGTCGGGGACCGACCGGGCGGCGATTTCGAGTATGTACCGGTATAACGGCTCGGCCATCTCGGGCCTGCCCGCGTCGAAGAAGCTCGGGCGGTTGCCCCTGCTGCAGTCGGCGCACAGGGTGAACTGTGATATCATGAGCAGGGAGCCGCCCACGTCCGCAAGGGAGAGGTTGGTCTTTCCGTCCCCGTCCCTGAAGATGCGCAGCCCGACGAGCTTCCTGACCATTTTGTCGGCCGTCTCCTCAGTGTCCGTCCGGGCGATGCCGCACAGGACCAGCAGGCCGTTGCCGATGCTGCCGACGGTCTCTCCGTCAACCGATACCCTGGCCGCGGATACCCGCTGTATTACGAATCTCATTCCGTCTCCGTCTTCCCGCCCTTGCCGGAGGCGGTCTTTTTTTCGGAGGAAGCAGTCTTCTTAGAGGAGGCGGCCGTCTTCTTTGCGGAAGAGGCCGTCTTCTTTGCGGAAGAGGCCGTCTTCTTTGCGGAAGAAGCCGTCTTTTTGGCGGAGGAAGCGGTCTTCTTTTCGGAGGAAGCCGTATCCTGGGCCCCGGACGCGGCCTTTCCGGATCTGCCGGACTTCTCCGGCTTTTCCGGGAACTCGAAGCGGAAATCGGGCCTCGATCTGCGGTAGCTGACCTTGATGACGGCGTCGAACTTCTTTCCGGTGCGCTTGGAGGTCATGTCTTTGACGTCGGCCCGGCCCTTGAGCAGCAGCGACGAGGCGATCTCGGGCGTGAGCTCGGTCTTGAGAGCGACGAACAGAGGTTCGGCCTTCAGGATGCGGCGCCGGCAGCCGGTGTTCTCGCAGCGCCAGCAGGAGGGATACTCGTATATCATGCCTCCGCAGCCGGGGCATTTTCCGAGCGGTTCGGCAGAAACGGGCGCGGCGTCCTCGTCCGGCACGGCTTCCTGACGGCTATCGGGGCGGTCCTCGCCGTCCGCGGCGTCTGGAACGGCCTTGGCCTGGCCGACGATGAAGGACAGATCGCTCTCGGCGTCGCGCACGGTCGCGTCCACGGTCTTTTCGCTGCGGTAGATCTGCTTGAGAGATTTGCCGAGCTCCAGCGTGCGCTGCTTGGTCATGTCGATGCCCAGCCTGGCCAGCGAGTCGCAGTAGTACTCGCCGAGGGGCGTTATCCCGTAGATGTTGCGCGCGAGCGTTATGTAGCCGCTCTTTACGGCGGCGTCGATGAGCCCCGCGCGGGTGGCCTCGGTGCCGAGCTCGATGTCGCCGAGGACCTCCTCGGCGCCGTCGTCGTCCTCGGACAGCTCACGGCGCTCCTCCTTGGAGAACGGATTCTTGAGATAGGTGTTGAGCGAGTCGGCCGTGTAGTGGCGGGGCGGCTCGGTCTGTTTTTCGGCGCAGACGAAGCAAGGCTCGACGCTGTCGCCGACGGCGAGGTCGGGCAGAGGCTCGTCCTTCTTTTCGCGCTTTTCGAAGACGGTGTAGCCCTTGGTCAGGACGATGTCGCCCTTCACCTCGAAGCTCTCCCTTCCGTTGGTGATCTTGAGCGTGGTGCGGCTGACCCTGAAGTCCTCCCGGCAGAAGGCCGCGGCAAAGCGGCGGAGGATCACCGAGTACAGCTTCTGCTGATCCAGCGGAAGCTCGCGTATGACCGGGATCCTGTAGGTGGGAGTTATGGCCGAGTGTGCCTCGATCTTGGAGTCGTCGAAGATGTATTTGGAGTCGCGGAAGGCGATGCCGGCAAAGGTCTCGGGCATTGCCTTGCGGAGGGCCGAGATTATGTCGCGGGCCTTCTGCTTCTCGGCGGTGGCCATGTAGCGGCTGTTCGTTCTGGGGTAGGAGACGTAGCCGGCCTCGTACAGCTTCTGGAGCGTGTCGAGCGTGGCCTTCGGGGTGAACTTGAACTGCTTTCCGGCGACGCCCTGGAGGTCGGAGAGCGTGAACAGCTTCGGCCTGGGCATAACGACCTCCTCGGTCTTCCGGTCGGTCACCGAGGTCGGAAGGGAGTTGTACTCTTCACACAGGCGGAGGCACTCCTCGCGGTCGGAGAACTTTTTCGCGGACGTCAGGCGGAGGCCGTCGCGGCTGTGCTCGGCGAGATAATAGGTCTCGGGAACGAAGTCGCGTATGGCCCGCTCGCGCTCGCATATTGCGGACACAATGGGCGAGGTCACGCGCCCGACCCTGAGCAGCTTGCCGCTCTTTTTAGTGGCAAGGCGGGTGAGGTTGATGCCGTAGAGCCAGTCGATGTAGGTGCGGGCGTAGCCCTCCGCGGCCAGATTGTCGTACGAGGAGTCCTCCTTCATTGAGGACAGTTCCTGGCGGATGGTCTCCGGGGTCTGGTCCGGCATCCACAGCCGGTACACCGGCTTCGTGTTTCCGGCGTACGCGAGAATGTTGCGTATGATGATCTCTCCCTCGCGGTCGGAGTCCCCGGCGTTCACTATGCGGTCGACCTCTTTGCTCTTTATGAGCCCGGTCAGCATCCTGAGCTGCGACGAGGCGCCGCCCTCCTCCTTGACCTTGTAGCTGAAAGTACCCGGGATGATGGGCAGGGCCGCGGTCTGCCAGTAGCGGTAGCGCGGGTCGTAGTCCTCGGCGTCGTTGAGCTCCAGGAGGTGTCCGAAGGCGGAGGCGACGATGGTGTCGTCATTCTCCCAGTACGCCGCTCCGGGCGCCTTTCCGGCCCGGACTCTGACCGGGGCGGAGGACAGTGCCGCGCATATGTTCTTTGCCAGCGAAGGCTTTTCCGCTATTATGAGAGTTTTTCCCATTTTACGTGACCTGTATCTTCAGAATGGATTTGCCGCCGGCACATAAAAAAGCGCGGGCGGACCGCCGCGCGGTGCGCCGTGGCTCCGGCGGTACCGGGCCCGGCAGCTCTGCCGGAACGAACTTTACTGCAATTATTATATCACTCGGGCCCGCTCATTGCAACAGGCTGTTTCGCGTATGTTTGAACGGAGACGGAAATATTTGTGAAGAAGAACTGAGAAGCGGAAAAAAGACGGCGCGGCGGCACGGCCCGAATGATCATTCCGGCACTGCCCCGGATGCTTCTTACCGGCACTGCCCCGGATGCTTCTTACCGGCACCGGCCCTGGATGCTTCTTACCTGCACCGGCCCCGCTTTTTTTGACAGGATGGGGACGAATCTGTATAATATATACGGGTAGACCGGCGCCGGATCCCGCCCCGCGCCGGATACGGACGGTAAAACCGGAAAAGATCCGGGCAGAAATCCCTAAAAAAGGGTAGATACCTTAATGAAGGACGCAGGCGCCGCCGGCGCATACGAAAAGGAGAGGCATATGAACGACGCAGGGATAATAGCCCTGCTCTTCGAGCGGTCGGAGAAGGGGCTCGACGAGCTCCTCAGGATGTACGGACGGATGATGAACGGTCTGGCCGGAAGGATCTGCGGAAACGAAAACGACGCCGAAGAGGTGGTCAACGACGCCCTGATCGCGGTCTGGAAGGCAATACCCCCGGAACGGCCCGATCCGCTCTCCGCTTACGTGCTCCGGATAGTGAGAAACCTTGCCTGCAAGCGCGTCAGACAGCGCAGCGCCGGAAAGAGGAAGGCGGTGGTCCTTCCGGTGGACGAGTTTGCCGATCTGCTTTCCTCATCGCAGGACGGGGAGTCTCTGGCGGATTCGGCTGAGATCACCGCGGCGCTCAACGCCTTCCTGTCGTCGCTTTCGGAGACCGACAGACGCATCTTTGTCAGAAGATACTGGTACGCGGACGGAATTGCGGCTATCGCAGGGATGTCCGGGCTTACGAAGACCGCCGTGTCGGACAGACTCGCGAAAATGAAAAGGGCTTTTGCGGCGCTGCTGGCCCGGAGAGGTGTGGGATTATGAAAAAAACGAGAAGAGACTCAAACGAGGAAGGCGCCTCCCGTACCGCACGGCTGCTTGACGAGGCCTTCGGGAACATCGACGGCGGGTTCGTCAGCGACGCCGCGGATCCCCCGAAGGGCTTCACGGCCGCGGACGGTGCGGAGAGGGTCCGCAGATCCGGCGGCCTGCCCCGGGCGGCCGCCGCGGCAGCGTGCGTCGTTCTTGCAATAGCGGCCGCAGTGTCCGTTCCGCTCGCCAACTCCGTGGTGAAGAGGAGGTACGCTACAAATACCGTGACGCAGGTCCCCGGGGCCGTACTGCAGGAGCAGGGCGGGTCGCCTGCGTACGGAGACGGCGTCAGCGGCCTGAGCGGCGACGTGGAACCGGCGGGCACAGTCACCGACGCCCCCGGTCCCGGAACCGGTGAAGGCACAGACGCACCCGGCACGGATCCCGTGCCCGGGGAGGACGACGTATGCTCGATCGGGGGCACCTTCTACACCTCTCTTGCCGATGCCTTCAGGGAAGTGAAGGACGGCGAGACCGTCAGCATCATCAGGGATCTCACCGCCACGGAAGCCATCTACACCACCACCGAAGGCCGGTGGTACGTAAACGGCAACGGCCACAAGATCACGGCCGACATCGACATGGACGGCTTCATCAATGTCGAGCACTGCACCCTCGACGTCAGCAATCTTAAGATCGTTTACGAGGAACAACTCCACTACCCTTACGACGGCCGGATCAATCTGGCCGCCTTGTGCGTGGGCACCGGGGGAAACGTCACTCTTACCGACGTCGACATCGTCTCCGTCTGGGGCAACTGCCTCATCATCGAATACGGCGGAGCCGTCACCGTCAACAGCGGCTCGTACTCGATCGATCCCGGCAACTTATCTACGGACTCAAACGTGATCAGCCTCTTTTATGCCTGTACCCTGACCGTCAGGGACGGCAGCTTTACACGTCCGGTCACGCCCGAATACAGGCGCTCCCTTATACGGCTTAGCGGTTCGGCTCAGACCGTAGTCATCTCAGGCGGCGTGTGGGACAACGCCTGCGGACGCCTCTTTTATAACAACGGCTCCGCCCCCGCATACGCTCCCCGGAACATCACCATCTCCGGCGGGACCTTCAGGTTCGGCGTCGACGACACGGCCGCCTATAACGTCTTTGATCCCGTATTTCAGTTCGCCACCGGCGGCGGACTCAATATGACCGTCTCCGGCGGCACCTGGGAGATCAGGAGCGGCTGCGACATGACTTTCTTAAAATGTACCAACAAGAACACTGCCGTCACGATTACCGGGGGCACTTTCACAAACGGGGCCGGCGAACTGTTCGTCTCGTCTAAGGAAGCCTCCGGCGATGACGGACCTTCGCTCATCACCGTAAAGGGCGGCACCTTCACCAACACCGCCGGCAGCATCCTCTCCTCGTCCAACGTCGCGGGCGGCGTCGTCATCGAAGGCGGAACGTTCATCACCAGGGACGCCGACGAGGCGGCGGCCGTTCTGGCCGCGGCGGGCGACGGAAGCGGAGTTACCGTACGGACGGGGAAGGAATGAGGTTGCGCTGCGCGCAAATGAAGTTGCGCTGCGCGCAAATGAGGTGCCGCCCTGCGGGGCGGCAACTTCATTATTTTCTGTTTTTCTCTTGACAATTCCGTGAAAAATGATATCATAGATACGGGGAAGACCGCGCGCGGCGCGGCCGGCCCGACCGGATGCAAAAAATAAAAACGATAGAAAGGAAGATCCATCATGCGCAAAGCAGTTATCGTAACAGTATGTCTTCTTATGGCGCTCTGCATGGCCGCCTCCTTCGTCCCCGCGCTCGCCGCGGAGACCCACAACCTCCCCGCCGAGTATCAGGAGCTCGAGTACATCGAGAGCGACGGCAACCAGTTCATTAACTCGGAAATTCCCGTGAACTCCAAACTCGTCATCGACTGCACCTTCCAGGTCACCATTCCCGGTCTCACAGGCAAAGGCGGCGGAGCCGGCATAGTCGGAGGTTACTACAGCGGCGGGACCCCCGAGGGGACCATCCAGTTCGCTTACAAGCGCTCCGACGCCGCGTTCACCACGCGCATCGGCAATCTCATGGAGAACAAGCCCGAAGTCCTTCCCAAGGACACCGAAAAGCACACCGTCACCCTTGACGCCCCGGGTGGAAAGGTCATCCTCGACGGCGCGGTAAAGGCCTCCAAGGATCCATCCGGGATCGCCATAGACGACGAGATCGGCGCGAAGTGCTACATCTTTATCTCAGCCGCGAATTTCGGTAAAACTACCGAATCCATTAAGGATGACTCCTGGGGCATCGGCGCCTGCAAGATATTCAGCGTCACCTTCAAGAAGGACGGCGCTGTCATAGCCGACTTCGTTCCCGCCAAGCGCGTGTCCGACGGAGTCGTCGGCCTGTACGACACGGTGAGACAGAAGTTCTACACGAACGCTTACCCCGGTAAGGAGACCGTCAACTTCATCGCCGGGCCGGAAGTGAAGGCCGACGCCCCCGCGACGGGAACTTCCTCCGATACCGGCACGTCCGGATCCGGATCCTCCCAGGGAGGAAACACCAGCCCCGCCACCGGTGACACCCTGACCGTCGTGGCCGCAGCCGCCGCGCTTGCCCTCGTGCTCTCCGTCGGCGCGACCGTGGTCAGAAAAAGAGAGAACTGACGTATAACGGGCACTGAGACGCCCTGAATACTACCCCGGGCCCCGCGGCAGCTCCTGCCGCGGGGCCCGGCACTTTTTCCGGCCTTTGCCGAAGCGTTCCCGCGGCCGCTTTTTTTCGCCTCGCTATTGATTCGGGGCGGCGCGGGGTGTATAATATAAAAGGCGGAAGGCGGTCCGGAACGGCAGGAAAATATATATGCCCCGGAAAGAGCCCCGCGCGTGTTCCTCGTTACGTTTTTCAAATGAATCAGGAAAGGCAGCAGGAATCAGAATGAAAAAAGAGCTGTTCGGCGAACTCGGCATCATCGGAATGAGGGGCTGCGAGTCCCTGACGCAGCAGATCGACGCCTACATCAAGCGCTGGCGCAACACGGACAAGTCGTTCATCGTCCCCGTAGAGTGCCCGCGGTTCGGTACCGGCGAGGGCAAGGGAATGATCCTCGAGTCGGTCAGAGGCATGGATCTGTTCATCATCTGCGACATGTTCAACTACGGGGTGACTTACAAGCTTCGCAGGATGGAAGTCCCCATGTCGCCGGACGATCACTACGGCGATCTCAAGAGGATCCTCGGCGCCATCGAGGGAAAGGCCCGCAGGATCAACCTCATTATGCCCATGCTCTACGAGGGCAGACAGCACCGCCGCAGCGGGCGCGAGTCGCTGGACTGCGCCCTCATGCTCCAGGAGCTCGTAAACTTCGGAGTCAACAACTTCATCACCTTCGACGCGCACGATCCGAGGGTCGCCAACGCCATTCCGCTCACCGGCTTCGACGACTACCAGCCGACCTACCAGATGATCAAGGCCATGGTCAGGGCCGTCCCGGACATCGTGTTCGAGAAGGAGCATCTTATAATCATCTCGCCCGACGAGGGCGCCATGGGCAGATGCATGTACTTCTCGTCAGTTCTCGGCATCGACGTCGGAATGTTCTACAAGCGCCGCGACTACTCCAGGGTGGTCAACGGCCGCAACCCGATAGTGGCCCACGAGTATCTCGGTCAGGACCTCACCGACAAGGACGTTATTATCGTGGACGACATGATCAGCTCCGGCGACTCGTTCTTCGACGTCGCGAGACAGATCAAGAGCCGCGGAGCCAAGCGCATATTCGCGTTCGACACCTTCGGCCTGTTCACCTCCGGTTTCGACAAGTTCGACGAGGCCTACAGGGACGGCCTGTTCGACCGGATCTTCACGACGAACCTCGTATACACCGACCCGGCCATCAACACCCGCGAATGGTACGTCTGCGTCAACATGTGCAAGTACCTTTCGTATATCATAGACACTCTGAACCACGACGAGACCATCAGCCACATCATCGACCCCGTGAAGAAGATCCACGCGCTGCTCGAGCGCCACCGCGAGGAGACCGGAGGTCAGATGAAGATAGATTTCACGGCCGCCCAGTCCTGAGCGGCCGCGGAAGCTTCGGATCCTCCATTTGCGTTCCGGAAATCCGGAATTGTTCAGAACTCCCACGTAAGAATAGAACCGGTCGATCGTAAATCGGTTGCGTCCGGCAAGAAAGAAGAGGAACGGAAATGAACCAACAACCTAGGAACAGACGTCATTTGTTTGCAATCGGCCTCATGTGCGTGACGATATCTGCGGCAATTCTGCTGACCGGATGCGCATTTGTGCCTTCCGGACAACACAATGCCTCATCGGATTCCTCATGGTTCCCCGCCGACGGATCTCCCGGTTCTTCTGCATCACCGGTTCAGGATTCACTTCCTGACTCGACGGAACGCCCGCTTTTGACCCGGGATCAGGCGTTGGAAAGCATACACGGACTGCTGGAGACGTTCGGAAAAGCTGAGACTCTTGTACTGAAACCGCTGTTCAGTGCCGAATCGAGCGGCCTGGGCCGATGCCGATCTCGCTACTCAGAGGAAAACGAGCCGTATCCGAACAGGAACGGGACGTTCGGCATCACAGTCAGCGGGATACACGGTACCGGCGGGATCTCGTACGGCTACGGCGGAGCAGGTATAGGTATGATCTCCGGTAAAGTTACCGTTGCATGGAACGATTCAAAGAACGGCCTGTATATCTCCGTGTCCGACATGAAAAAAAACGGATCGGCGAATTCCGGATCGGACTGCGCCGTGTTTATCCCGTCGGATCCGGATGGAATACACGAGTTCTTTTTCAGCAATCATTCCGTGGCTGTGCTGATCGAATGTTCGGGACCTTCCTTCTTCAGCATTCCTTCGGACAGGCACTATATTGCGTTCTGGAGGACGAATGCATGGCTCTCATCGTTCAGAATACCGGAGGATTTCCGCAGGGAGGATTCCAGGCTGTATTCGAGCCTGCGCGATTTTCATACCCTTGTCGACGCTTTTATGAGCGGATTCTTTCCGGAATTCTCCTTCTGTTCTTTTGAATTAAGCCTTCCCGCTCCTCTGCCGTCACCCGAAGGTTCCGGAAACGGTCCGTTCTCCGAGCAGCCTCCCGCAACCGAGGGCCTTATCTATACCCCTGTCGAAAACGGATATGCAGTTACCGGATTCACCAGCCTCCTCTTTTCATCCAAACCTGATAGCCTGGTTATTCCGGATACATACGAGGGGCTGCCGGTCGTGGCTGTTGATAAATCGGTGCTGACTGTTCTTAAATACGCCGACGACAGAAAGCTGTATCTTCCGGGAAGTATCGGGAAAGTCCCTGATAGTTTCGCATGGGGAAATTATATCAGCCATCTTTATCTTGGAGAGGGAATAACCGAGATCGGGGCATCCGCATTCGCCGAATGCGGATTGAAGAGTGTGTCGCTCCCGACAACTCTCGAAACAATCGGCGTTTCGGCGTTTGCGTCGAACTACGATCTGACGGAAGTGGTCATCAGAGGAAGCCGTACCGAAATCGGCGACTGGGCTTTTCGCGCATGTCATTTTCTGAGTCGTGTAGTTTTTTCCGCGAACGGCGCGTCCGCTTCCTTAGGCAAGCGGTGCTTCGGAGACTGTTACTCGCTCGTCAGTCTGGATCTCAGCGCCGTCAGCATCCGGGAGATTTCGGACGAGTCTTTCGCGGGATGTTTGGCACTGACGGACTTTAAGTTCCCCGACGGTCTGCATTCGATCGGGGCGAATGCCTTTTCCGGCACCGGGCTGTCAGATCCGGTCATCCCGGAAGGAGTGGAAGACGTCAGTCCCAGTGCTTTTTCGGGTTGCAAAGATCTAGTTTCGATCGGGATCCCGGCAAGTCTGCGTTACAACGGCGAATCGAGCTGGGAAATCAGGGAATCCGGGAACTTTCGTGGTTTTGTCGTTGCCACGTCAAGTACCGTTTTCCGTTCGGACACCAACTGTCTGATCACCTCCGGCGGGGTGCTGATCTGCGGATGCCCGGTCGATCCGATCGTTCCTGAAGGAACAAAAATAATAAACAGTTTCGCGTTCGGTTCAATGCCCGTCGCCGAGATCATGCTTCCGTCCAGCCTTGAAACCATAGGCAAATACGCTTTTGACGGATGCGGCGAGCTGCGCTCGGTCAGGCTGGCGGCGGGAAGCCGTCTCAGGGAACTGGATGATTATGCTTTTCGAAACTGCGTAAGTCTGACAGAATTCAACGGCCTTTCCGATTCACTGGTTGAAAGGATCGGCAACGGTACTTTTGCCGGATGTCAGTCGATCATTGAATTAAGTCTTCCGGCAACACTGAAGTATCTCAACTCGGCAGCATTGGTCTTTTGTGAGAGACTGGAAAGAATCTCTTTCGCGGGAAGAATGAAAGATTTCAAAGCCGCGTGCGCTGCTTCGGACTGGTTCCCGGGAGCCGACGGAAGATACAAACTGACCGTAATGGGAGTTCAGTACTATCTTCCTGCGGTCATCTGTTCCGACGGCTCGATCTGAGGCCTCCCGCCGGCCATTTCCGTATATCACAGGCCTCGACGGCGGGCGCGCCGGACGGCCGGAAAAGAAGCGCGCGGGGCATCCTGCGGATGCCCCGCGCGCTGCGGAGCGTGAATCGTTGCGGCGCCTCACTGAAGCGCGGCGCCTATGACGGTCCCGAACCTCGAGTTCTCGGGGATCAGGAAGCGGGTGTCGAACGCGGGTCCGAGCGTCTCGAAGACGCGCCTGATCGGTTCAATGACGGTCAGGTTGCCCGTTATCACCACATCGTGGCACTCGAAGCGCCGGCTGGCAAACACGGCCATCATGGCCACTGTCTCGGCCACGAGATTGAAGATGCCCAGCGCAACGTCGGCTTTGGTCGCCAGATCGGAATGCTTTCCGAAGTTTGACGCGGTGAGGTCGGTCTTCATGCCCGGGTAGAGCTCGGGGCGGGAGATGTCGCTGACGCGCAGATCGATGTTGCCGAGGTCGCCCCCTTCGCAGACCTGCGCCAGATGCGTCACGCTCTCGATGCCCAGCATCTTTCGGGCCAGGCCGTTTATGGTGCCTCCTCCGACGCCGGTGCCGCCCAGGTACTCGGTCCGCAGACCTCCGCCGTCCTTGACCGCGTGGATTATGGCCGTGCCGGTGCCCATGGAGACCACAATGGCCTCGTCCAGGCCGGAGAGGTACAGCCCGCCTATGCCTATGGAGTCGAACTCGGCCACCCTCGTCAGGGGGAGCGAGAATATCGGCTCGGTGATGAACGCGGAGCCCACTCCGGTCATGTTGACCCTGCCGATCTCGCCAAGGCTGATGCCGTTCTCGACGGTGAACTTGCCGAACGCCCCGTACGCAGAGGTCAGGGGATCGGCGGCTTTGACGAACAGGGGAGTGATTATGGAGCCGTCCGGGCGGAAGCCGACTATCTTTGTCGTGCTGCCTCCCACGTCAATCCCCAGGACGGTCTTTCCGGCTCTTCTGCCGGTGCGTCGCTCTGCCATCTTGCACCAAACTTTCCGCGCCGCGGTCCTCCGGGCGCTTGTCATTCGCGGGCGTCTGCATCGGCCCGCGGAAAAATTATATCATCAACCCGGGAAAAATGCAACCGATAAGGGGGAGTTCCGTGAAAAAAACGCGGCTCGAAAGAACTTATGTGAAATATATATATAAGTTTCTAAGCATATCCCCATCTTTCTTGCATTCATAATTTAGGGCTTGACCTTGCTGGCGCCATGCGCTGACTCGGGACCTAGAACCAGAACGGACTCTACCGTCCCAACTTATACCGGGGCCATTCTTGATCGGTCCGAAGAAAACGCGGACTTGAGTGAAGAAGCCGGGCTAGACAAAGACTGTAGTGACAATGCCGATACGGATTGCGAGTTCAGATTCTATACTTGGTGGCTTTTTGATGATTTGGCGGACGGCTGGATCTTCCTAATGAGAATCGACGAATCTGTGGTGAGTGCATCTACGACGCGACCGGTTGCTTGACACACATCAACATAGTCATTGACAGCGAAGGTAGTCAGGGAATTGTTTTTTCGCAAAGCGCAACAATGTGTTGCTCTTCGTTAACCATAACTCTCAGTCCAGATTCAACAATATTGTCCTGCTCATATAGCTTTCGTTGAGCCACAGGTATTCTTGACACACATCATCTTGGGACGGCGCGAACTATGCAAAGAGGACGGCTACCTGAACGGCTTGAGTGCAATAGAATAATAAACAACTATTAGGATTGCACCGAGGAACAGAATTGGTTCATACTCACGGATGATTCTGAAGTCTTTCAACTGGTAAAACGGGAAAAGCCTAAAGGGCATAAGGGACTTGACAGCGTGTTTTTCAAGAATAATAATGTGTTTATTCCTGTTACGACTGTTGCATCAGTTATCTTTACAAAAGCATTTTGTCGGAAGTTAAAAAGCATCACTTAGTTATTAAGACCTATGTTTTCATCAGAGAAGCCAAGGGCCTTCCAAGTGGTGCTTTTTGGTGTTAAGGAGGAATAATTGTATTGGATTTTGTTATCAAAAACGGTGTGCTAGTCGAGTACCGCGGTAATGGCGGAAATGTGGTGATTCCAAATGGTGTAACCACGATTGGAAGAGAAGCGTTCGATTATAGTTTGGCTTCATCTATTATTATTCCGGAAGGCGTAAGAAGGATAGAGTCTCTAGCATTTTGGCATTGTTACGAACTGGTGTCTATCTCTATTCCCAAAAGTGTTACTAGTATCGAAATCGGCTTGAATGCTCAGTGCCCCAAATTGATACATTTGACAGTTGAGAAAGGTAATCCAAAATATCATTCGGCAGGGAACTGTGTTATTGAAACCAAAAGCAGAATGTTGATCAGTGCATGTAATAGTAGCGTGGTACCTTTAGATGGAAGTGTTGAATATTTGGGAGAAAGCGCTTTTCAGGAGATACCAAACCTGACTTCCGTCAAGCTTCCTTATGGGTTGAAAGTCATTTCTGAGTATGCTTTTTGTGGGTGTGATAGCCTCCTTTCTGTCTTTATTCCGGAAAGTGTTTATGCTATCGAAGATGGCGCATTTATGAGTTGTGAGAAGTTATGTGCTCTAACTATTCCGCCAAGTGTCACAGAGATAGGTAATGAGGCATTTAGCTATTGCAACAATCTGACCATTTACGCGTATGGTTGGTCTTATGCAGCTAGTTACGCAAGAGACAAAGGCATTCACTTGATAAGTGCTCCATCAAACCAAGTAATTGGCAACTTCTCATCAGTTGAAGAGAATAGTCAGAGAGAAACGATTAAAAAGATTGAAGAGGATCATTTTTTGATTCTTAAGCAATACAAAGAGCTCCTTGACATTGGAATCATTTCTCTTGAAGAGTTTAATACAGTTAAGAAAAAGTTGCTGGGGGATTTATCACCAATTTCATCGAATTGAGTATTGTTTTTTCGGAGTGAAGCACATGAAAAAAAGAGCAATCATATTGATAGCATTACCTCATAATGAGTCTGGGCTTTGCTCCTAGCTTGTTTCTATAGGCATGTTTAACACTAACCCATCACATCAATTAAAATGTGGCAGATGATTTCATAAAAATGCTTTCCATTTTATCAACTTGCCAAAAAAAAGGTACGGTGTTATAATTAACTCATTAGTGACTTGACCAAGATATTTATGCCTTTTTAAAGAGAGGAGTACTTATGTCTTTCGTGAATCCGGATCCTTCCGTCCTTCTGCAAAAGGATCTTTATATCTTCGACATGGACGGGACCATATACCTCGGGAACCGCGTGTTCCCGTTTGCGATAAGGTTCATAAACGCCCTGCGCGGCTCCGGCCGCAGAGTCCTGTTCTTTACGAACAACGCCAGCCACACGGCGGAGTTCTACATGAAGAAGCTCGGCGCCATGGGCTTCTGCCCGTCGCGGAGCGAGATCATGACCTCCGGCGACGTCACGGCCGAGTTCCTGCTGCGCCACCGCCCCGGCAGGAGCGTGTACCTTGTCGGCACCGACGAGCTGGTCGAGGACTTCCGCGCCCGCGGGATCAGGATCCTTGACGGCACAGAGGAGAGGGCCGACATAGTCATCACCAGCTTCGACACCTCGCTGACATACGCCAAGCTCGACAGCGCGTGCCGCCTCATACGCGGAGGCGCGGAGTATCTGTCGACGCATCCGGATCTCAACTGCCCCACCGAGACCGGCTTCATCCCGGACAGCGGGGCCATAGCCGCCTTCGTGACTGCGTCCACCGGCAGAAAGCCGGTCTATTTCGGCAAACCGTACCGCGAGACCGTCGAGATGATCGGCGAGGCCGCCGGCGTTCCGTTCGAACGCATGTGCATCTTCGGCGACCGGCTTTATACAGACATCGCCGTCGGAAAGAGGCACGGCATAACGTCCGTGCTGGTCTACTCCGGCGAGACGACGCCCGGGGACGTCGAGAACGCGTCGCCGGAGGAGCGGCCCGACTTCGCGTACGAATCGCTCGACGAAGTCGACCGCATAATGTTCGGCGGGAGCGCCCGCCGCGCAGGCAGGGAGAACCGCGGAAAGAAATGAAACTGTTCGGAAGGGCAAACGGGAAAAAGCTCAGCAGAGCGGGCCAGATCAGGACCGCTCTGGCTTTTCTGCTCTCCGCGGCCGCCGTGACGCTGTGCGTGCTCTTCGTGCTGTCGCCGTCGGCGCCGGGGGTCTTCTTCCCGCTGGCGGTCAGGTTCTGCATGAGCCCGCTCGACACAGGCGACAACGGCGTCAGCGACTGGTATCCCGCATACGGCTTCCTCGACGGGACCGACGATTATGCCCTGTCGCTGCTGCCCGACATCCCGGCCGGCTACGCGACGGCCGTCGACTACCTCCGCTACCTCAACCGCGACCGGGGCGTCACCGCCATCGTGCTGGACATCCCGCCAGAGGCGGCCGTGCTCCTGAACGAGGGGCTTGTCGGGGGACTCGACACTTCCTATTATTCGCTGGTCGCCGGGACCTTCTGCGCCTCGGTGGAGTTCCGCGATTTCTGCTCGGACCTGAGGCTGCTCAACTCCGTCCTGCTGCCTGACAGCCGCTTCTTCTTTGTCGGCATAGCCGGCGACGAGGCCGCGCTCTACCGCGAGGCCGCAGAGAGCCTCGGCACCTGCCTCCTTATGAGCCGCGACGAGGCCCACTCGGCCGGCAGGACCGGGGACATCCTGCGCGGCGAAGGCGAGACCTTCGTGCTCACCGACTTCCTCTACACGAACGCAGAGCTGTCGTCCGGAGAGCGGTATTCCGACTTCTTCGCGACCTTCCTTGAGGAGGGGAGCTACATAGCCGTCCACTCCGGGCTGTCGTTCCTCCGGTCGTGGCGCAGGTTCGCCCTCAGGGCGTCCGGCCGCACCGACGCGGGCTTTACGGCAGTCGACGGCCCGGACGGCGACTTCTTCGTGCTCGTTGCCGGCAGCGACCGGCTCTGGAAGCGCGAGCAGACCGAGAACCCCGACCTCATCGACTACGAGTTCGGGCCCGACGGCCTGAATCCGGACGACGGGACGGCCGGGGCCGACGGCGGGGAGGACTGACATGGCATTCGATTCGGGCATGCTGCGCGCCGTGATCGGCGAGATCCGCGCGGCCCTTGGGCTCGCGGACGGGTCCGGGGAGACCGGCCTCAGCGGGCCGAGGGTCGACAGGGTGTACCAGCCCCAGAACGACGAGATAGACCTTCATCTGCGCGGCCGCGACGGCGGCCGCTGTCTGCTGATGCGCTGCGGCTCCCGGGACACGCGCATACAGCTCACCTCCGCCTCGCGCGACAATCCCCAGTCCCCTCCGACCTTCTGCATGCTGCTCCGCAAGCACCTTCAGGGGGCGGTCCTGACGGACGTGTCGCAGCAGGGCTTCGAGCGCGTGGCCGTCCTGGAGTTCGGCTGCCGGGACGAGCTCGGCTTCGACTGCAGAAAATACCTCTACGCCGAGGTGATGGGCCGCAACAGCAACCTCATACTCGCTGACGGGGAGGGGAAGATAATCGCCGTCATGCGCCCCGTGGACTTCTCGACGTCGCGCCTGCGCCAGGTGCTGCCCGGAATGAGGTACGAGGCTCCGCCGGCACAGGAGGGAAAGAGCGACCCCAACGCGGCCTCGGCCGACGACGTCGCCGCCGCGCTCGCGGCCGCCGGCGCCGCGCCTGCGTCGAAGGCCCTGACCTCCGCGTTCTTCGGCATAGGTCCCGCCGTGGCCCGCGAGGCCGTCTACAGGGCCTCCGGAGACACGGACGCACCGGCGGCGGATATCGACCCCCGGAAACTCTTTTGCGAGCTCAGAGGCCTTCTGGAGGCCTCACGCGGGGCCGCCGAGCCGTGCCTCGTCACGGACGGCCCCGGAATGACCGAATTCTCGTTCGTGAGGCTGACTCAGTACGGAGAGGACAGGCTCAGGATGTGCGGCAGTTTTGCCGAGCTGCTGGACCTATACTACGGCGAGCGCGACCGCGCCGCCATTACCGCGGGTCGGGCGGGCGACCTTCAGCGGACCGTCTCTTCGGCCATCGCCAGGCTCCAGCGCAAGCTCGAGATCCAGCGCAGGGAGCTTGCCGACTGCGACCGCGAGAGCGAGTACCGCGCCGACGCGGATCTCATAATCGCCAACATAGGGCAGATAGGCAGGGGAGCGAGATCTGCGCGGCTCACGGATTATTCTGTGCAGCTGGACGACGGCTCGTTTGCCGAGCGCACGGTCGAACTGGACCCGCGCCTGACCCCCTCGGCGAACGCCCAGAAGCTTTACCGCAGGTACGCGAAATGCCGCAAGGCCCGCGCCGAGCTGACGAAGCAGATCGCCAAGGCAGAGGAGGAGCTGGCTTATCTTCAGACCGTCAGAGGCTCCATTGCCCGGGCGGAGACCGGTGCGGACGTCGCCGGCATCAGGGACGAGCTCGAGCGCGCCGGATACGCCCGGCAGAAGAGGGGAGCGGCTCCGGCAAAGAGCGTGCGCAACTCGCCGGCCGTATACGTGACCTCCGGGGGATTCACCGTGCTCTGCGGCAGGAACAATCTGCAGAACGACGAGCTCACCTTCCGCATGGCGGAGCGCGGCGACGTCTGGTTCCACGCCAAAGGCGTGCCGGGATCCCACGTGCTGCTGAGGGCGGGAGGGGGCGAGGTGCCCGACTCCGACCTCACGGAGGCCGCCGAGATCGCCGCGGCGAACTCGGACGCCGCGGGCGGGGAGAAGGTGCCCGTAGACTACACGGACGCCGGAAACGTCAGGAAGCCCTCGGGCTCGAGGCCGGGCTTCGTGATATACAGGACCAACCGCACCGCCTATGTCACGCCGGATCCGGCCCGCATCGCCGCCATGAAGCGCCGCCGCGAGAAGACACAGTGAGCGGCGTTTTGCGGCGATCACAGCCTCCTCGGGAGCCCGTTCGGCAAAAATGTTGGAGCAAAATCAAAAAAACACTTGCAATTGCGCGCGCGGTGAGTTATAATATATGCTCGTGAAGAAATGAGTGCGCGACTCTCAGGCGTATTCGGCTCTCGGATTTTTAATGGAGGTAAGGAAGTTGGCAAACATCAAGTCAGCGAAGAAGCGCATTCTTGTCATCAGGAAGAAGACCCTGGAGAACAAGATCGCCAACAGCAAGCTCAAGACTACCATCAAGAAGTTCTATGCTGCTGTAGAGTCCGGTGACAAGGCCGCCGCCGCGGAAGCCTACAAGGCCGCCGTGAAGAAGGTCGACCAGGCAGCCGCCCGCGGGATCATCCACAAGAACGCCGCCGCTCACAAAAAGAGCCAGTTCACCGTCGCCCTCAACAAGATGGCGTAAGCATATACAGTGTCGGATGCACCGGCACAAAAAAGGAGCCGGGTCGTTCCCGGTCCTTTTTTTCAGCCGGCCTGCGCCGGCACAGACGGACCGATTCCCGAAAGAGGAGGTAGAGCAATGGCTGATAAGATAACGGTGATCAGGATAGCCGGCGACGATGAGGAGCTGTTCCGCAAGTCGTTCGCGGGCTACGTGAGCACGGGCGAGGACGACTCCTCGCAGGAGGCGGATTTCCGCGGCAGCCTCGACCGCGACGGCCGCTTCTTTATAGTCAGGAAGGGCCACGGGGACAACCGCAGCCTGGATTACGAGGCCCGCATGACCGGAACGGTCGGCACCGGGGGCGGCGAGACCGTTGTCGAGTACACCGTGACCATGTCGCCGGTGTTCCGGGTCTGCTTCTTCGTGCTGGCCCTGCTCTGGGCCGGCTTTTCGGCTTTCGCCCTTGTGTCCTATTTTTCCGCGGGGAACGGCAGACCGCTCATGGCGGCCTCGTTCTTCACCATAGCCTTCGCGGTCATGCTGGTCATCTTCATCGTAAAACCCGACTGCAGGGCCGTCGAGAAGTGCCTCGAAAGGATAGCCTCGGAATACGCCTCCGTCCTCGACGCGGCGGAGAAGGCCGCTCCGGACGGCGAGGACGCCGGCGGCGTCGACGCGGACAGGACCGGACCGGACTCCGGCGCCGCGGAAGCCGTGGCGGGCGGAGGGACCGAGCCCCGGGAGCCTGACTCCGGCAGTGATGCCGCGGCCGGCGAAGGAGGAACGTCATGATAAGGTTCCGCGAGGAGGACATACGCTGGCTGGCGCTGGAGCTGCCGGACAGCGTGAAGTTTTACAAATACGCCGGCGATTTTGCCGGTGAGACGGAAGTTATAAGGAAGCTGCTTGCCTCGGACGGGCTGTTCGACGGCCTGCGCAGGCGGCTGGAGATCGAGCTGGTAATAGCGGAGGGGATGTCCCGCGACTATCTCATCTCCTTCGACGGGCTGCTCTCCCGCCTGCGCGAGAAGTACCCGCTGCTTGACGCCGGCACTCTGCGCGAGATCGTCGCCGGCGGCGGCGCGGACTACATTATGAGGTCGGGCGAGCCGTTCTTTCAGAACTCGTGCCCGCGCAACCTGCTGAACAGATGCAGGGACAGGCTCGAGTCGCCCGGCGGAGCGCCGGCCGCGCCAGCCCGCGAGTGGAAGAACGAGAACATCCGCATAATGATGCAGAAGGGCTTCCGCCGCGCCAGGGTGCGCGTCAGGGAGCAGCTCAGCTTTGCCGGCGATCCCGGCCCCGGCGCAGGAAACGCAAGGGTCCACCTGCCCTATCCCTGCGAGTGCCCCGAGCAGACCGGCATACTGCTGCACGGCTCGTCGCACCCGGTCTATATCTCGGACGCCCCGCAGAGGACGGCCTTCATAGAGACCCCATACGTCCCGGGAGACCGCTACTGGATCGAATTCTCCTATACGATAACCGTCCCATACCGCGAGCCGGACCCGGCCGAGGTGTCGGCGGACCAGCCCGCCTTCTGTACCGGCGAGCTTTACCCGCACATCCGCTTCACCCCTGCCGTCAGGGCCCTGGCGGACGAGCTGTCGTCGGACGGGGCGAACAATCTTGTCCTCGCCCGCCGGGCATACGACTGGATCACCTCGAACGTCGTATACTCGTACATGAGGTCCTATCTTTACATCGACAACATAACCGAGTTCTGCCTGCTCAACCGCAGGGGCGACTGCGGGGTCCAGGCGCTGCTGTTCATCACCCTGTGCCGCGCCATGGGCGTCCCCGCCCGGTGGCAGTCCGGAAGCCGCGTCGAGCCGGGCGAGATCGGCAGCCACGACTGGGCACAGTATTACGTCGAGCCCTACGGCTGGCTATATTGCGACCCCTCTTACGGAGGCAGCGCCCTCAGGGCGGGCAACACCGAACGCTGGAATTACTACGCCGGAAATCTCGACATCTTCCGCGAGATCAACGCGACCGAGTTCCAGTCGCCCTTCGATCCGCCCCGTTTCTTCATGCGCCACGACCCCTACGACAATCAGTGCGGGGAGGGCGAGCTCGACAACGCCGGCCCCGGCGAGGGGGAAGTGAAGACCTCCCGCAGCGTGGTGGCCTTCGAGGCCGACGTCTGAGGCCTGCAGGGCCGTTACGTTAACTTTCTGTTGACACCGGGCGCCCGGCGTGCTATAATCTAATAAACTGCATAGGAAATCCGGGGTGCTGGGCTGAGATGCCCGGCTGAGACGCAGAAAGCGAACCCGCAACCTGATACGGATAATGCCGTCGTAGGTAGTGTTTCCGGGCCCATACCCGAAAATCGGCTGACGGATCTTTCCCGTGCAGCCGATTCTTTTTATTCAAAGGGGGTCTCTCATGAAAAACAGCGGAAACATCCGCGCTCTCGCGGAATGTTCGGTCCTCGTGGCGCTTTCAAGCGTTCTTTCTCTCATCAAGATCTGGCAGATGCCGCTGGGCGGCTCGATAACTCTGCTCAGCATGCTGCCGGTCTGCGTCATCCCGATACGCCGCGGCCTCAGGTGGGGCCTGGGCTCAGCCTTCGTATATTCACTCATACAGCTGGGTTTCGGCATAGTCACCGAGGGTCTGCTGGGCTGGGGGCTGTCTCCTGTCATGCTTGCCGGGTGCATCCTTTTTGACTATCTTTTAGGCTTCTCCGTTCTGGGCCTTGCCGGGGCGTTCAGAAAGCGCGGCCAGGCCGGCGTGTACGCGGGGCTGGCCCTGGCCTTCGGCCTGAGGTTCCTCTCTCATCTGACCTCCGGTTACGTGATATTCCGCAACCTCGACCAGTGGGAGGTGTTCGGAATGACCTTTGCAGACCGTCCGCTCCTTTACTCGGCCTGCTACAACGGGTTCTTCATGCTGCCGGAACTTGTCATCACGCTGTCGGCGGTGTTCATCCTCATGAGGTTCACCTACATCAGGACCAAGGTGCTGGCGCCGGTAGACTGAGCATCCCGGAAGAAAGTTACCACAGCTGAAACGGTATGAAAATCCGCCGGGCGGGAACCGCATGGTTCCCGCCCGGCGGATTCATTGCCGGCGCAGCCGGCACCTCATTTGCCGCCGCAGGCGGCAACTTCATTAGCGCCCGCAGGGCGCGCCTTCATTGCCGGCCGCAGGCCGGCACTTCATTTGCCCGCGCAGCGGGCAACTTCCGCGGCCCGCAGGCCGCGCGCTCACTGCGCCGGAGGCGGAACGACCGTCGCCGTGCCGGGCTTGTAGGGCATGTCGAGGACCGTCTGCTTTCCGAGATCGCCGGCGATGTAGACCTCCTTGAAGTTCGGGTTGGTCGTCTTGTTGACGAGGACCACGTTGTACTCCCTGTCGGCGACGTTCGGGTAGCCGTGGTCGCCGACCGGCCAGAGGACCACGGACGGGAGCATGGTCTTGTAGGCGGTGATGGTCGCCGCGCTGTTGCTCCAGGTGGTGTAGCCGTGGTGGGCGACCTGGACGATATCGGACTTCATATAGTCGCCGTACATCAGGTTGCATATCGCGAATTCGGGGCCGGTGGCGTCGCCGGTCGACATGTACACCGTTTCGGCGCCGGTCGAAGGATCCGTGAACGTCATCTTCATGATGAGGGAGGTGGAGTTGCAGGCGTTCATGGCCGCCGGGGCGAGGCTCTCGAGGGTGCACAGCACCTCGATCTTCAGATCGGCGTAATGGAAGACCTGGCCCACATGGGTGTTGGTCTGCAGGGCGCCGAGGTTCTCGGCCGCACTGTAGGTGTTGATATATCCGCCGCCCTCGGTCGGATCCCAGTTGGACGGGTAGGCGGCCCTCGATCTGACGAGTTCGGTCTGCGACAGATAGCAGGTTATCACCCGCTCGACTTTTATCCCGGCCTTCGAGATGACGGAGTTCTTTCCGTTCAGCACGCCCTGATGGTCGCCGTGGCTGTGCGTGATTATCCAGGCCGCTATTGTGATCTTGCCGGAGCCGATATAGTCCTTCGACTGCTCCTTGAGGATGCGGACGATCGAGTTCGCGTGGTCGGTCGTGTTGAAGCCGCCGTCGACGATGACGAAGCGGCCGTCCGAGAGCCGGATGATCATACATAGACCGTTGGAGCGGTAGGAGCCGTCGCTGTCGAGGTTCTCAAGGCCCGCCATGATGATCCTCTGGCCGGTGACCCTCGTGAACACGTTGTCGGCCTCGGTGCCTATCCTGCACGCCGCGGTGTAGGGCTCGGCGATGACGCGTATGTACTTGTTGTAGGCGTAATAGCCGACGTTTACGGCCAGATCGGGGGAGAAGAGGGTGGCGAACCTGTTCTCCTTTATGTCGTGCGAGGCGTAGGCCTCGAAGCCGGCCGCCTTGAGCGCCTCGACGTACGCGGCGAACGTCTCCGGGGAGGTGTCGCTGTATATGAGCTCCTTGCCGGTCTCGCCGGTCAGGTAGAGAGCCTGGAACTTTGCCCCCTCGGGCTTCGGCAGGCCGTACAGGGCGCTGTCGTAGACGGCGCTGTAGTCGAGCTCGGCGCGGGGGATGTCCACGGTGTAGACCGTTTTCTCCCCGTCGGCTCTGACGGAAGCGTGTGCCCGCACGCCGGCCATGAGGGCTTCGATTGCCCTGTCGTAGCCGTCCGCCGTTAGGGAGCAGATCACTATCTTGTTGCCGTAGGCTTTGGCTATGAACTCGCCGACCTTGAGGGCCGCCACGTCCTCGCTGCCCTCGGAGTACTCGGTCCTGCCGAACAGGATCTCAAGGGGCTCCGGATCGTGCTCGCCGCTCTTGGTCCAGTCGGTGCCGATGCTCTGGGTCCCGTCGAGGGTCAGCGCCTGGAATTCCTTTTTGAGCTTTACTGCGGCCATGGTGGCGTAGTCCGAATCCTTCTCGAGGTCGGGTCTGACGATCCTGACCATGGAAACGCCGTCGTCGATCAGCCTGAACGAGTCGACGGGCGTGAACGCGGCGCCGGTATCCGAGGTCGCGGCATCCGATGCCTGTTCCGGCTCCCCGGTCGTGGTCGCGGGAGTTCCCGCGTTCCTGCACGACGGGAGGAGGGCGCAGACGATGAGGGCAAGCAGGGCGAGAGTGAGCGCCGCGAGGGAGGCGGCGGTCTTCTTGCGCATAAACATGTCGAGCTCCTTTTGTTTCTGCCGGCGCGGCCGGCACGTATTCCTTCATAAGCGGCCCGCAGGCTGCGTCTTCATTGCCGCCCGCCGGGCGGCACTTCATTTGCCGCGCAGCGGCAACTACCGCCCCGCAGGCGGAACGACCGTGGCCGTGCCGGCCTTGTAGGGCATGTCGAGGATCGTCTGTTTGCCGAGCGGTCCGGCGGCGTAGACCTCCTCGAAGTTAGGATTGGTGCGCTTCGAGATAAGGACGGCGTTGAACTCGACACCCGTGACGTTGGGGAAGTCCAGATCGCCGACGGGGAAGAGCACCACGGACGGAAGCATGTACTTGTAAGCGGCGACGGTCGCTTCGCTTTTGCCCCAGGTGGTGAAGCCGTGGTGGGCGACCTGGACCATGTCCGACTTCATGTAGTCGCCGTACATAAGGTTGCAGACCTCGAAATCGGGACCGGTGGCGTCGCCCGTCGACATGTACACCGTTTCGGCTCCGGTCGCAGGATCCGTGAACGTCATTTTCATGATCAGGGAGGTGGAGTTGCAGGCGTTCATGGCCGCCGGAGCGAGGCTCTCGAGAGTGAAGAGGACCTCGATCTTCAGATCTGCAAACCGGAACACGTGCCCGACGTGGGTGTTGATCTGAACGGCCCCGAGATTCCTGGCGGCTCCATAAGTGTTTACGTAGCCTCCGCCCTCGACCGGATCCCAGTTCGACGGGTACGCAGCCCTCGATCTGACGAGCTCGTCTTTGGACAGGAAACAGGTCACGACGCGCTCGACTTTTATCCCGGCGTTCGAAATGACGGTGTTCTTTCCGTTCAGCAGGCCGTTGTGATCGCTGTGGCTGTGCGTTATGAACCAGGCGGCGATCGTGATCGTCCCGGAGCCTATGTAATCCTTCGACTGCTCTTTCAGGATGCGTACGAGCGAGTTGGCGTGGCCGTCCGTGTCGAAGCCGCCGTCGATGATCACGAAGCGGCCGTCTGAGAGCCTGACTATCAGGCAGAGGCCGTTCGTGAACAGCTGGTCCTGGGCGTTCCGGAACTCAAGGCCGTGAAGTATGATCCTCTGGCCGGTGACTCTTTCGAAGACGTTGTCGGCCTCAGTGCCTATGAGGGTGGCCTGCGAGAACGGTTCGATAATGACGCGCAGGCTGCCGTTGTAGTGGTAGTAGCCGACGTTGAGGGTGAGTTCCGGCGAATACAGCGTGGCGAAACGGTTCTCCTTCATATCGTGCGAGGCGTATTCGGTGAACCCGGCGGCCTTCAGGGAATCGACGTAGTAGGCGAAGGAATCCGCGACGGCTTTCGTGTAGATCAGCTCCCTGCCGCGCTCGCCCGTCAGGTACAGCGCCTGGAATTCGGTACCGTCCGGCGAATCCGGCAGACTGTAGAGGACCGTGTCGAATACGCGGCCGTAGTCGATCTCGCTCCGCGGGATGTCGACGGTGTAGACCGTCTTATCGCCCGATGTGACGGCGGAAGCGTGGGCCCGAACGCTCTCCATGAGGGCGCTCACGGCCTTGTCGTAGCCTTCGGACGTGACGGAGTAGATGACTATCTTGTTGCCGTAGGCCTTTGCTATGAAAGTGCCGAGCTTCAGCGATCCGATGTCCTCGGCGCCCTCGGAGTACTCGGTCTTCCCGAACAGGATCTCAAGCGTTTCGGGATCGTGCTCTCCGGTCTGGGTCCAGTCGGTTCCGATGCTCTGCTTGCCGTCGGCCGTCAGTTCCTGAAGCGCTTTTTTGAGCTTCGTTGCGGCCGCGGTGGCGTCGTCGTCATCTTTTTCGCGGTCGGGTCTTACGATCCTGACCATGGAAACGCCGTTGTCGATCAGCCTGAACGAGTCGACGGGGGTGAACGGGGCGCCGGCGTCCGAGGTCTGTTCCGGCTCCCCGGTCGTGGCCGCGGGAGTTCCCGTATTCCTGCACGACGCAAGGAGGACGCAGAGGATGATGACGATCAGAGTGAGTGTAAGCGCCGCAAGGGAGGCGGCGGTCTTCCTGCGCATTGACATGTCGTGTTCCTTTTTTGTTTATTATTTGCGTTTTCTTTACGGCGCGGGCGGGTCAGCGCAGTCTGTATGTCTTGACCTCGCCGAACTGGCCGGCTATGTAGACCTGTTTGTAGTTGGTGTTGAACTTCTTGTCGATGATGACTTTGTTGTAGTAGACGTTGCTGACGTGTCCCCAGCTGGTGGTCCCGACCGGCCAGAACACTATGGTCGGGGCGATGAGTATGTACGCCGAGCGGGTGAAGGACTCGTTGCCGTAGGCCTCGAAACCGTGGTGCGCGACCTGTCCGATATCTGATTTAAGGTAGTCCCCGTACATGTCGATGCATACGCGGAACTCCGTCCCGGTGGCGTCGCCGGTGCAGAGGTAGGACGTCTGCTTTCCGCTGGCGCTGTCGGTGAAGATGAGCTTTATCATCAGCGAGGTGCCGTTGAAGGCCGTCAGCGGCTCGGGGGCGCGGCTCTCGAGCGTGTAGAGGACCTCCATCCTGAGGTCGGCGATATGGAACACCTGGCCGACGTGGGCAATGACCTTTTCTGCCTTGAGGGTCTTCACGGCCCTGTATGTGGACTGTGAGCCTCCGCCCTCGCCCGAGCCCCAGTTGGCGGGGTAGGCGTATTCGGAGCGGGTGCGCTCGTTCTCGTCGATGTAGTTGAAGATGACTCTCTCGACCTTGATGCCGGCGATGTAGAACATGGCGGCGCGGCCGTTGATGACGCCGGTGTGGTCGTTGTGGTTGTGTGTGAGGATCCAGGCGGCGACGGTCGGCACGTCATACGAGGAGCCTCCCGCGTGCTGGCTCTTTATGGTGTTTATCAGGAGCTCGGCGTGCGAGGCGGTGTTGAAGCCGCCGTCGATTATGACGAAGCGGCCGTCGGAGAGCTTGAACAGCACGCACATGCCGTTGGTGGCCCTGGTTCCGCCGCCCTCGTCGTACTCGAGGCCGATGATGGTGGCGGTCTGTGTGCAGACACGGGTGAACACGTTCTCCTCCTCGAGGCCGATCAGCGTGCTGTCGGAGAAGGGCTCGACGATCACACGGATCTCCCTGCTGTAGGCGTAGTAGCCGACGTTGAGCGTGTAGCCTGAGTTATAGAGCGTGGAGAATGGGTTCGCCCCCAGGACGTTGGATGTGTACAGCCTGTAGCCGTAGGTCTGGAGCGTGCCGATGTATTCGTCGTAGATCTCCTGCGAGGCGCCGGAGAAGATCACCTCCTGGCAGTCGTCGCCGGCGTCATAGACGCAGCGGAGCACCGTCCTCTCGGGGCGGGGAAGGGTCCTCAGGCCCTCGTGGAAGGCGGTCCTGCCGGGGAAGGCGTCGCGCGGGATGTCGACGGTGACCTTTCCGTCCTCGGAGACGGTCCTGTACCGGTTGAATATGTCGGTGAAGCACTCTATGGCCTTCGCGTAGCCGGCGAAGTCGTGCGCGTAGACGAGGATCTTGTTGCCGAAGGAGCGGACGAGGTACGAGCCGAGGCCGAGGGAGCCTATGGACTGGCTGCCCTCGGTGTAGCCCGTAAGACCGACCAGGATCTCCACCGAGTCGTGGTTCCTTCCGCCGGCGGCGCTGTCGGCAGTTACTTTCTGCTTGCCGGTGGAGAGGTTTGTGTTGATGAGATAGCGTATCTTAAGCGCGGCGTCTCCGGCGGCGTCGTGGTCGCCGGCCTCCGCGGGCTTCACGATGTTAACGGCGGATTTTCCGCCGTCGATGAGCAGGAATGAGGCGACTCCGCCGGGATCGGGCTCGTCGGGTCCCTCCGTCACTTCGGGGATCTGCACTGCCTCCGTCTCCGGCTGCGACGATTCGGGCGAGGGGAGCGATGTGGTCCCGTCTGCCGGTCCCTCCGTCGCGCAGGACGGAAGCGACGCGAGTATAAGGCTGAGCAGAAGGAGCAGGATCGCGGGAGTCTGCGGCAGAAGCCGTCGGGTCTTTTTCATCTTATGGGTCCGCCGTAAAAATGTCTGGGTGGCGCCGGCGCCGGGCGACGGCTGTGCGGCCGGGGCCGCAGGCCGGTCCGCCGCGTGCCGCAGGAGCAGGGCGCGGATACACTTGCGCTGAGGCGCCTCCGGTGATATAATAGTTTGTGAAAAAATATACGGGAGCGGCCGGTCGGCCGGAAAGGACGGAAACAATGGCGCAGGACGGGATACAGACAGAGAGGGAAACGGACGCTTTCCTTATGATAGGTCAGTCCAACATGTGCGGGAGGGGCGATTTCGGCGTGGTGGCGCCGATCGTCGACCGCGATATCTTCATGCTGAGGAACGGCAGATTCCAGACCATGAGCGAGCCGGTCAACCCGGACCGCGGGATCTTTTACGGCCAGTACCGCAGCGGCGTCTGCCTGGCCCCGTCGTTTGCCCTCAGGTACCGGGAGTTCACCGGCCGCAGGGTGGGGCTTATCCCCTGCGCGGACGGAGGGACCTCGGTCACCTCGTGGCAGCCGGGCTGCGCGCTGTACGACAACGCCGTATTTTGCACGAAGCTCGCGCTTCGCAAGTCGAGGCTCAAGGGCATACTCTGGCATCAGGGCGAGGCCGACGTCGTCAACGCCGGGCGCTCCGCCCGTTACGGCGAGCTTTTCGTCAACATGATCACCCACATGTTCGAGGACATCGGCACGGAGCCGGTGCCGGTGATCGTGGGCGAGCTCGGAATGTATCTTAAAGAGAGACGCGGCTGGAACGGGGTCCCGGCTTTCAACGAGGGGCTTCACAGGCTGGAGGCCGAGCTGCCTTACGTCGGCGTGGCGGGGGCCGAAGGGCTGGCCTGCAGGCCGGACGACCTGCATTTCGACTCGCCGTCCCTGAGGCTCTTCGGCGAGCGGTACTTCGACTGCTGGCTGAGGATCGCCGCGGGCATGGGCATGAACGTTCTGCTGGGCTGAGGCCCTCAGTCCTCCTTGCAGACGAGGCCGGGGCAGTTCAGGATGACTTCGGCGTCCTCGGCGGCGCAGGCCGCTCTGAGCGCCCCCTCGGCTCCGTTGAAGGTGACGCTCCCGAGGGATGTGCAGTCGGTGAAGGCGTAGCCCATCACCGTCGTCAGCGTGGAGGGGAGAAACACGGTCTTCAGCGACGTGCAGCCGTTGAAGGCCCGCACGCCTATGACGGTCAGTCCCTCGGGCAGCTCCGCCGACTCGAGCGCGGAGCACTCGCGGAAGGCCCGCTGGCCTATCTCGCGCAGGCCGGATCCGAAGCGGACCGTCTTCAGCGAGGAGCAGCCGGAGAAGGCGTACTCGCCGACGGTCTTTATGCTGTCGGGCAGGGTGACTTCAGTGAGGCCGGTGCAGTGGAAGAAGCTGCGCTCGCCGACCGACACGACCGAGGCGGGTATGACCACCGAGGTCATGAACTCCGCGTAATAGAAGGCCTTGTCGCCGACGGCCCGTACGAGGATCCCGTTGAATACGTCGGGGATCACGACGTCGGTGCCGCCGACGTACACCTCGTCGTCGAACATGAGCACGCCGTCGTCGGTGATGGAGAACCACTTCATGGTCCTGTCGTCGCCGATGACGACGCTCTCGCGGCCGCTGAGCTTGCGGGCGTTCTGCAGTATGCAGTCGTCGGCGCGGGCGGCGGCGTCGGAGTAGTCGCCGAGGGCGGAGAAGGCGTCGTAGGCGCCGAGGTAGTCCTCCTCGGCGTAGAGCTTCTCGGCGGCCGCGTACCTGCGCCGCGGCTCCCAGACTATGTTGTTGAGAAGGATGCAGGCGGTGATCCCGGCCACGACAAGGACGGAGACCGCCGCAACGGCCAGCGTCGTCAGAGTCCGCTTTCTGCGGGCCTTTTTTTCTTTTTCGGAGAGCTTGCCCATCGCGTGGGCGCGGTACTCCTCCTGGCGCTCGGCAGAGGTCTTTCTCGGGCCTTTTCCGGCGCCGTCCCGGGTCTGTCCGTTCATAGGGTGTCTTCCTTTCGAGAGTGGCGGCCGCTCCGCGCGGCCTCAGCGGGGCTCTGCCGTCTCGTACCTGTACCTGACGCGGCCGGCGCGGACGCTGTGAGCGACTCCCATCATAAGATACATGGCAAAGACCGACGAGCCGCCGTAGCTGATGAACGGCAGGGTGATGCCGACGACGGGCAGCCTTGCAAGGCACATCCCGACGTTCTCGGCGGTCTGAATGATGATGATCCCGGCGATTCCCGCGCAGAGCAGGCAGCCGCAGTCGTCCCGGGCCTTTCCGGCGATCATGAACAGGCGGACGACGAGCACGCACATGACGGCAAGCACCGCTATGCCGCAGATCATGCCGAACTTCTCGCAGAGGCTGGAGAAGGCGAAGTCGGTCTCGCAGGCGTAGAGCGTCTTATACACGGATCCGCCGTTCAGCCCCTTGCCGAACAGGCCTCCGTTCATTATAGCCGAGCGGCCCATGAGCGGCTGCATGCCCCTGTTCAGAGGGTCTTTCTCGGGGGTGAAGCCGTATATGATCCGCTGCTGCTGGTCCTCCCTGAGGTGAGGCCATACGTACGGGACCGCAAGTCCCGCCGCGAGGCCCGCGCCGAGGAAATAAAACACCGACAGACCGCCGCAGTAAAGCATGACGGCCGAGAAGCCTATGTAGACCAGCGCGACGCCCAGGTCGCCGGAGAGCAGTATCAGCGAGATCACCGCCGCCGAGTGCGCGATGAGCGTCAGCACGTACAGCGGGTGATTGATCTTTTCCTTTACGAGGTCGATGTGCTTCGAAAAAGTGATTATGTAGCTGAGCTTTACGAATTCCGAGGGCTGCAGCGTGACGGGGCCGATGGTCAGCCAGCTCTTGTTCTCTCCCGCGGCCCTGCCGAAGAGCAGGGTTATGCCCAGGATCCCTATCTCGGCTATTATGAGGGGGATCCAGGTCTTGCTGACGACCTCCTTATAGTCGAGAGTGGAGATGAAGAGCATGGCGACGATGCCCGTCAGAGTCGCGGCCAGCTGCATGCGGAACTGCGCAATGCCGCCCGCCATGGGCGAGTCGCGCAGACCGTATATCAGCAGGACGCTCACGGCCGAGAGCAGCGTCGTGCAGACGATCAGACACGGATCGAACTGCCGCAGCCTCTGCCGGAACGGGGTGATGAAGGCTTTCATGGCGGCCCGGCGGGTCTCAGTACTGTCTGCCCCAGACCACCATGTGTTTGGCGGGCCTGCCGCAGCATACGCACACGTCGGACAGCCGTTCCTCCTCGAAGGGGATGCATCTGGACTTGACTCCGCCCGTGTCGTTTTTTATCTTATCCTCGCACTCGGCGTCCCCGCACCACATGGCGCGGATGAAGCCGGACCTGCGCTCGGCGACGTCCAGGAACTGCGCGTAGTCGAGGGCGTCGGAGGTGCGGGCGGCGAGGTTGTCGGAGGCTCTCTTATAAAGCTCGTCGTGAACGCCGTCCAGTGCGGCCGCCACGGAGTCGGCGATGCCCTCGAGCGGGACCTGGCGCTTCTCGCGGGTGACGCGGGAGACGAGCACGCAGGAGCCGTTCTCGATGTCGCGCGGACCGATCTCGAGGCGCAGGGGGACGCCCTTCATCTCGTACTGGGCGAACTTCCAGCCTCCGGACTGCTCGCTGTCGTCGAGCTTCACGCGGAAGCGCTTTCCTATCTCGGCGGCGACGGCCGATGCGGCCTCGAGCACGCCGGGCTTGTGCTGGGCGACGGGTATGATAACTACCTGGATCGGGGCGACGGCGGGAGGAAGCACAAGGCCGTTGTCGTCGCCGTGGGACATGATTATGGCGCCTATGATCCTGGTCGAGACCCCCCACGAGGTCTGGAAGGGGTACCTGACCGAGTTGTCGCGGCCGGTGAAGGTGATGCCGAAGGCCCGGGCAAAGCCGTCGCCGAAGTAGTGCGACGTGCCGCCCTGGAGGGCGAAGCCGTTGTGCATCATGGGCTCGACCGTGTAGGTCTCCTCGGCGCCGGCGAACTTTTCCTTCTCGGTCTTGCGCCCGCGCACGACGGGGAGGGCAAGGCTCTTCTCATAGAAGTCGGTGTAGACGTCGAGCATCCTGAGGGTCTCGGCGCGGGCCTCCTCGGCGGTCTCGTGCATGGTGTGGCCCTCCTGCCACAGGAACTCGGACGTGCGCAGGAAGGGGCGGGTGGTCTTTTCCCAGCGGACCACGTTGCACCACTGGTTGTACAGCTTCGGCAGGTCGCGGTAGGAGTGGATTATGTTCTTATAATGCTCGCAGAAGAGCGTCTCGGAGGTGGGCCTTACGAAGAGCCTCTCCGTGAGCTGCTGCTGGCCGCCCACCGTCACCACCGCGCACTCGGGGGCGAAGCCGGCCACGTGGTCCGCCTCCTTCTTCAGGAGGGATTCGGGGATGAAGAGCGGCATGTATACGTTCTCGTGCCCGAGCTTTTTGAACTCGGCGTCAAGGATGCCGCGGATGTTCTCCCATATGGCGTAGCCGTACGGGCGGATCACCATGCACCCCTTCACGCCGGAATAGTCCACGAGCTCGGCCTTCTTCACGACGTCGGTGTACCACTGGGCGAAGTCCGTGTTCATTGAGGTGATCTGATCGACCATTTTCTTGCTGTCAGCCATGGTATGTTCCTTTCGGCGGCGCCCGCGCCCGCGCGGAGGCGGGGGAGGGCGTTATTCTTATCAAATAATTATAACCTGTTTGGCGCCGCTTGTCAACAAAAGACTTGAAATCGCCGTGCCGCCGATGTATAATGTATAATGATAAAATATTAACGCAGGACGGCCGGACG
>JAEEGG010003876.1_pt1 | contig 36925 bp, 34 predicted proteins | sample 9134161 | NCBI WGS metagenome assembly JAEEGG01 (sample SAMN16246543, study PRJNA631951) | gut metagenome | biome: gut microbiome; feature: rumen; material: CR-attached | host: Bos | place: Iran: Karaj | collected 2018-10
TACCGGCTGTAACGGCCAATTAGGAAACGAGATGCAGCTGTTAGAGGCAAGTTACCCCCAGCACACCTATTTTAATACAGATGTGGCAGAGTTGGATATCACCAACCAGAATGCCATAGAAGCCTTTGTCGAGGACCATCAGATTGACGGTATCGTCAACTGTGCTGCTTACACGGCAGTCGATAAGGCCGAGGAAAATGAAGAACTCTGTACCAGACTGAATGCCGAAGCGCCTGCTTATCTATCGGCAGCCATCGGCAAACGGGGTGGATGGATGATCCAGATTTCGACTGACTATGTTTTTGATGGAACACAACACACACCCTATACGGAAGAGGCCGACACTTGTCCGAACAGTGTCTATGGCAAGACGAAATTAGTGGGTGAATTGAATGTTCAGAAGTTCTGTGAACAGTCGATGATCATCCGCACAGCCTGGCTCTACTCCACATTTGGTAATAACTTTGTCAAGACGATGATCCGTTTAGGAAAGGAGAAACCCGAACTGGGTGTCATCTTCGATCAGGTAGGCACTCCGACATACGCACGCGATTTAGCAGTCGCCATCTTTGCTGCCATCGAACAGGGCATTGTCCCGGGCATTTATCATTTCTCTAACGAAGGCGTCATTTCCTGGTATGACTTTACCAAGGCCATCCACCGCATCGCAGGTATCACCACCTGTCATGTGCGCCCCCTTCATACTGCGGAGTATCCCACCCCGGCCAACCGCCCTCATTACTCTGTCCTCGACAAGACCAAGATTAAGAATATATATGGTATAGAAATCCCCTATTGGGAAGATTCCCTCGCTGAGTGTATTAATAGTTTATAGAAAAAAATGAATCCAGAAATAGACAGACGACGTACCTTCGCCATTATCTCTCACCCTGATGCCGGTAAGACGACACTGACCGAGAAATTCCTCCTCTTTGGTGGACAGATTCAGGTGGCTGGTGCCGTCAAGAACAACAAAATTAAAAAGACCGCTACTTCCGACTGGATGGACATCGAGAAACAGCGTGGTATCTCGGTTTCCACCTCCGTGATGGAGTTCGATTACACGCCGGAGGGTAAAGATGTTGAATACAAGGTGAATATCCTCGATACCCCGGGTCACCAGGACTTTGCTGAGGATACCTTCCGGACACTCACGGCCGTTGACTCTGCAATCATCGTGGTCGATGGTGCCAAGGGCGTTGAGACGCAGACCCGTAAACTGATGACCGTCTGTCGTATGCGTAAGACGCCCGTCATCATCTTTATTAATAAGATGGACCGTGAGGGACGAGATCCCTTTGACCTCCTCGATGAACTTGAACAGGAACTTGAAATCAAGGTGCGCCCTTTGAGCTGGCCCATCAACCAGGGGGCGAAGTTCAAGGGTGTCTATAACATCTACGAACAGAAACTCGATCTCTTCACGCCCGATAAACAGCGTGTGACCGACAAGGTAGAGATTGATATCAACAGTGCTGACCTCGACGATAGAGTCGGTGAGGATAATGCCGCCAAACTGCGTGAGGACCTTGAACTGGTGGATGGCGTCTACCCGGCATTCGACGTGGAAACCTATCGTTCTGCTGAGGTGGCACCCGTATTCTTTGGCTCAGCCCTCAATAATTTTGGTGTTCAGGAACTTCTCAACTGTTTCGTGGAGATAGCCCCCAGTCCTCGTCCCACCAAGGCGGAGGAACGGGAGGTAGAGCCTGAGGAAAAGAAGTTTACGGGCTTTATCTTTAAGATTACCGCGAATATTGACCCCAACCATCGTTCCTGTATTGCCTTTTGCAAGGTCTGCAGTGGTAAGTTCCAGCGTAACCAGCCTTATCTCCATGTGCGACAGGGCAAGACCATGCGCTTTACCTCGCCCACGCAGTTCATGGCACAACGCAAGTCTACCATCGATGAGGCCTGGCCGGGGGATATCGTAGGACTGCCGGATACAGGAGGCATCTTTAAGATTGGTGACACACTCACCGAGGGTGAACAGCTCCATTTCCGGGGATTGCCTTCTTTCTCGCCAGAGCTCTTCAAATACATCGAGAACGATGATCCTATGCGTTCCAAACAATTGCAGAAGGGCATCGATCAATTGATGGACGAGGGTGTGGCTCAGCTTTTTGTCAATCAGTTCAATAACCGGAAGATCATAGGCACGGTCGGCCAACTGCAGTTCGAGGTGATCCAGTATCGTTTGGAGAACGAGTACAACGCAAAGTGCCGTTGGGAGCCGGTTCATCTCTACAAGGCTTGTTGGATTGAGAGCGACGATGATGCGGAACTCGACAACTTCAAGAAGCGCAAGTATCAATACATGGCAAAAGACAAGGAAGGCCGTGATGTCTTCCTCGCTGACTCTGGGTATGTGCTCTCCATGGCCCAAGAGGACTTCAAACATATCAAGTTCCACTTTACCTCCGAATTCTGATGACAAGAGAAGAAGATATTAGAAATGCTGTAGAAACGCTGAAACAGGGCGGCGTGATTCTCTACCCAACCGATACAGGCTGGGGCATAGGCTGTGATGCCACTAATGTGGAGGCTGTCAAACGTGTCTATGAAATCAAACGACGTGACGACTCTAAGGCGCTTATCTGTCTCGTCGACAGTGATGCCCGCCTCCAACGTTACATCCGCCAAGTCCCCGACGTGGCTTGGCAACTCATCGACAGTGTCACATTGGGGTCAGGACACTTTGTGACATCCGATAGAAATGTCACAAAGTGTCCTGACCCCAATGTGACACGGCCCACGACGTTGATTCTTGATGGGGCGATAAATCTGGCAGAGAACTTGATTGCTGAGGATGGCAGTATCGGTATCCGGATTACCAATGAACTCTTTTCCAAGGAACTCTGCTATCGTTTCCAAAAGGCTATCGTTTCCACGTCAGCCAACATCAGTGGTGAGCCTGCGGCACAGAATTACTGTGATATCGATCCACGTATTCTGGAGGCGGTGGATTATGTCTGTTGGTCCCGTCGTCAGGAACACAAACCCCATACGCCTTCCAGCATCATTAAATTGAGGTCTAATGGAGAAGTAACGATCGTGAGAAAGTGAATAGTGATTAGTGAATAGTGAATAGTATCGCGGTAAATAGTGAATAGTATTAATAGAGGGCCTTCATGGCTTCATCGTTTGCATGAGTGGCGGGTGGAGCATGTCAGCGACAGGATGTTTATTCTCATCCTGGCATTGCTTGTTGGCTTCTTCGCTGCCGTCGCTGCTTTCTCCCTCCATTGGATTATCAACCAGATTGTTCTGCTTCTCACCAGCTCTTTCGAGAAGTCCAGGGCCAACTGGCTCTATCTGGTCTATCCTGTGGTGGGTATCTATCTCACTTCCCTCTTTGTCCGTTACATCGTCAAGGATAATATCTCCCATGGCATTACGCGCATCCTTTATGCCATCTCATCGAATAGATCCCGTCTGAAGTCTCACAATACCTGGTCTTCTGTCATTGCTTCTGCCATCACTATCGGTTTTGGCGGTTCTGTAGGAGCAGAGGCCCCGATTGTCCTCACGGGCTCTGCCATAGGTTCCAATCTCGGAAAACTCTTTCATCTCGACCGTAAAACCCTTATGACGCTTATCGGCTGTGGTGCTGCAGGCGCCATTGCTGGTATCTTTAAGGCACCGATCGCAGGATTGGTCTTCACCCTCGAAGTGCTCATGATCGATATGACCATGTCGTCTCTCCTGCCGATCTTAGTGTCGTGTGTGACTGCCACTTGCTTCACCTATATCTTCAGTGGTGATGCGGCCCTATTTACCTTCCATCTCGACAGTGAGTGGTCTATCCAGCGCCTCCCGGCCTGTGTCCTCTTGGGCATTTCCTGTGGACTGATTTCCCTTTATTTCATCCGTATGATGGGTTTCTGCGAGGGTATCTTCGCCCGTTACAAGGAACATCCGCATATTCGCTTGGCCATCGGAGGCATCACGCTCTCTTTGCTGATCTTCCTCTTTCCGGCGCTTTATGGTGAGGGTTATAGCAGCATCAACCTCTTGCTCAATGGACGCACGGAAGCAGACTGGAACCAAATCCTCAACAACTCACTCTTCTCGGGTCAGGGAAGTCTGGTGCTGGTTTATATTGGACTGGTACTCCTCACAAAGGTCGTTGCCACCTCTGCCACGAATGGCGGTGGAGGCTGTGGCGGTACTTTTGCACCGAGTCTGTTCGTGGGCTGTTTCACGGGATTTCTCTTCTCCAGGCTTTGGAACATCCATCAGATAGGCGTCTATATCCCTGAAAAGAACTTTGCCCTGATGGGTATGGCGGGTGTGATGTCTGGTGTGATGCATGCCCCGCTCACCGGTATGTTCCTCATCGCTGAGCTCACAGGAGGTTATAGTCTGTTGGTGCCTTTGATGATTGTTTCGGTATGTGCTTACCTCACCATCATCATCTTCGAGCCGCATAGCATCTATGGGGCGCGGTTGGCCAAGGAGGGCAAACTTCTCACGCATCATACCGACCATGCCGTTTTGACGCTTATGAACCTGGATTCTGTGATTGAACGGGATTATCTGAGTGTCACGCCTGATATGGAGTTAGGACAGATTGTCCATAAGATCAGTCGGAGCAATTCGTCTGTTCTTCCGGTGTTGGATCCTTCGGGGGTGCTCCTTGGCGAAGTGGAGATCATGCGGATCCGCAAGGTGATGTTCCGGACAGAACTGTACCATCATTTTACGGCTAATCAACTGATGGTCGAGCCCAAGGCGACGCTGTCTGAGGCTACGCCCATGGCGGATGTTATGCGGACATTTGATCGCACCCGTGTCGACTGGCTTCCAGTTGTTGATGCAGACACCCGTCTTCAGGGTTACATCTCCCGCCAGCGGGTATATACCATGTATCGCAAAATGGTGGCAGACATGTCGGAAGACTGATTTCCTACATCCCCGCTGTCGCCGCCCCTTGGAAAGGGACTCACTGAGAACAGGATCGTTGACTGGTTCAAGGATGGTTGATACACTGTTGATCGTCAACAGGCTCGTGGAAAGGGCTCACTGACACGACCTGACGTACGTCGCGTAACTAGCACGGCAGTTAAGAAACCATCCCGACCCTTTGATGGGTCGAGGATACCTTAATGAAAGAGCGACAGGAGGAGCGGTTAAGCCCCTTCCCTGGAGAGGGAAAGGGGTTTGGGGTAAAGGTTGAGACCCCTCATTACGGTAAGGAGGGGTAGGGGTGGTTGAGGTAGTTGCAGGCGCAGCCTGCAGAAAAAAATGATTTCTGATATAATAAATCCCTAATATTATCGTTTTACTAAAAATACGATAATAAATTTGTATGCCTATGAAGCATTTTACTCAAGAAGAATTCAAGCCCAGTGCTTTGTCATTAGAAATTATCCGTCTGATAGCCCATAGCTATCGCCCAGTGTCCAACCCTCAGGTTTCCAATTATAGCCTGAACTAATTATCCATTTTCAATTATCCATTTCAATTAGATTAAAATGGCGCTTGTTTCCCCATCTTTGCTTGCAGCAGATTTCCTGCATCTCGACCGTGATATCGACATGATTAACCGCAGTGAGGCCGACTGGCTCCACTTAGATATCATGGACGGGTCGTTTGTTCCGAATATCTCTTTTGGCTTTCCCGTGATTGAGGCGGTTGCCAAAGCCTGTCAGAAACCCCTCGACGTACATTATATGATCAATGCCCCCGAACGCTATATCGCCCGCACGGCGAAATTGGGTGCAATGATGATGAACGTTCACTACGAAGCTTGTGTCCACTTGCATCGTACGATTCAGGAGATTCACAATGCCGGTATGAAAGCCGGAGTAACGTTGAATCCATCAACGCCAGTCTCTGTATTGGAAGATATTATCGGTGATGTCGATATGGTCTTGTTGATGAGTGTAAATCCGGGTTTCGGGGGTCAAAAGTTCATTGCAAACACCCTCGAGAAGGTAAAACGACTGAAGACAATGATCAATGCTAAGGGTTTGGGCACCCTCATTGAGGTTGACGGTGGTGTTCAGGATGAGACGGCCCCTCATCTGGTTGCTGCCGGCGTTGATGTCCTCGTCAGTGGTAGTTATATTTTTAAGGCCTCAGACCCTATTGGAACGATCAGAAGTCTGAAAGACTTGTAATAATCCGTGAGATCCGTGAGATCCGTGTTTGAAAGATGAAAAAGGAAGATTTGCGAATTGTCTTTATGGGTACGCCGGAGTTTGCTGTGGAGACACTGAAGGCGCTGGTGGAACACCAATATAACGTGGTGGCTGTGGTGACGCAACCCGATAAACCCGTGGGAAGACATGGGAGTGTGCTACAACCCTCATCGGTAAAGCAGTATGCCTTAGAGAAAGGCATCCCCGTGCTGCAACCAGAGAAGATGAAAGACCCAGCATTTGTGGAAACCTTGCGCAGTTATCAGGCGAACCTGCAGGTGGTGGTGGCTTTCAGGATGTTGCCAGAGGTGGTCTGGGCCATGCCTGAATACGGGACGTTTAATGTGCATGCAGCGCTGTTGCCACAGTATCGTGGGGCTGCCCCCATCAACTGGGCCATTATCAATGGAGAGACTCAGACGGGTGTAACCACGTTCTTCCTCGACCATGACATCGATACTGGAAGGATCATCCTTCAGAAGCCTTTCGACATCCCGGACACGGCAGATGTCGAATATGTCTATAATGGCCTCATGCATCTCGGCGCCGAGCTCTGCATCGAGACCATCGATGCGATTCTTGCTTCCGATGGTCATCCAAAGTCCATTTCTCAAGAAGATTATCCATCTTCCATCTTCCATCACCCATCTTCCATCTTCCATCACCCATCTTCCATCTTAAAGCTCGCTCCTAAGATTTTCAAGGAGACCTGTGAAATCAACTGGCAGCAGCCGGCTAAGCAAATCTACGATTTTGTTCGTGGGTTGAGTCCTGTTCCTGGTGCTTGGACCACGCTTGTCACGTCTGACGGTAAAGAAACGATACTGAAGATCTACCGGTCTTCCAAGACCAACCGCAGTTCGTCTGCAGAGCCTGGTAGCATCGTTATCGAGGGGAAAGAACTCTATGTTGCCTGTTTGAATGGCGAGCTGCTGCAGCTTGAGGAGCTGCAGCTTGCTGGGAAAAAGCGGCTCCCCGCTCGCGATTTTCTCAACGGTAATCAGGCCATAGAGAAATTATGCTAATTGGAGCTCAAGGCAATGCTCTCTCGAGAGCCTCCTCAGATTAATGAGCGCATACCGCATTCTGCCAAGCGACGTATTAATACTGACACCAGTAACCTTGGCAATCTCCTTAAACGACATTTCCTGATAATACCGCATGAAGACCACTTCACGCTGTACTTCAGGCAGTTCATCCATCAACTGTTTAATGTCCTTCAGTGTTTCCTCATTAACAATGTCTTTCTCTCGGTCAGACTCGATGATAGAGTCACCGCGGAGGTTCCCTAAGTCATTCTCTTTGGGCGCATCCACGATATGCGAGCTCTTCACATCCCGGAAGTAGTCGATGATCACATTGTGTGCAATCCGCGTTACCCAGAACATAAACTTGCCACTGTCCTTATACTTCCCGTCTCTTAGTTTCATGATGGCCTTGATAAAGGTCTCCTGAAACAGGTCATTCGCCGTCTCTTCATTCTTCACCATACAGAAGATATAGGAGAACAACTTATCCTGCACACGACTTAATAAAATGTCGAAAGCTTTGTTATTACCATCTGCATAAAGCAATGCCAACTGTTCGTCGGACATTTCTTTCCAAGTACTCATACGATTTTAAATTTGTATTGAGTAATGCTGTTTCGATAGGCAATATACGTTTAATGAGTTAATAATTCGCTGGCAAAAGTATATATTTTTTCCCAAACAACCAAAAAAAATCCTTAAAATCTCTACTTTTTGCCGTTTTTTTACTAATTTTGCAACATAAATACAGAAAATATGATAAAACTTTTTGTTCCCGGACGCCTCTGTCTCTTTGGTGAACACACCGATTGGGCAGGTCATTATCGCACCATGAATGCTGACATCGCACCTGGTGCAGCCATTGTGACGGGTATAGAGCAGGGTATCTATGCCGAAGTCGAGAAGTCTAGCATTTTCGAACTTTATAGCATTGCCCCTGATATCAAAGACGTTTGGCAGGACTTCTCCTGTCGTATGGATGAACTCGAACTGAAGCGTATCGCTAAGAGCGGTTCGTTCTTCTGTTATTGTGCAGGTGTGGCCTCCTATATGCTTGAATGGTACAAGGTGGGTGGTGTGCGCATCCGCATCACGGGCATGACACTACCCATGAAGAGCGGTCTCTCCAGTTCTGCGGCTATCTGTGTTCTCGTCGCGCGCGCGTTCAATTTATTATATAATCTCAACCTCAACACGCTGGGTGAGATGAATATTGCCTATTTAGGTGAATTACGTACCTCCAGCCGTTGTGGCCGTTTGGATCAGGCTTGTGCCTTTGGTGTCAAGCCCAACCTCATGTCTTTCGATGGCGATGAGATCGAGGTGCGCTCGCTGAATGTTAAGAAACATCTTTATTGGGTCTTTGCCGACCTCTGTGCCGAGAAAGACACCATCAAGATCCTTTCCGACCTTAACAAGGCCTATCCCTTCCCCAATAGCGATGCAGAACGCGCAGAGCATGAAGCGCTGGGTGAAAAGAATCTTGAATTAGTCGACAAGGCCATCAAGTGTATGGCAGAGGGTAGGGCAGAGGATCTCGGAAAACTGATGACTGAGGCTGAGGCCCTCTTCGATGCCCAGGTAGCACCAATGTCTGAGGCGCTCTATGCTCCCAAGCTTCATCAGGTGTTGAAGGATCCTGCTATCCAGCCGATGGTCTGGGGTGGTAAGGGCGTAGGCTCTCATGGTGACGGCTCTGTGCAGTTCTTGGCACGTAGTGAGGAATCGCAGCAACAGCTCGTTAACTACCTGAATGCCAAAGGCTTAAAAGCTTATTCCTTGACCCTCAAACCTGTCCATACGGTCCGTAAGGCCATCATTCCTGTGGCAGGCTTTGGCACGCGCCTCTATCCGGCTACCCGTGCCTTAAAGAAAGATTTCTTCCCCATCCCTTGTCCAGATGGCATGGTACGTCCGGTCATTCTCATCCTGCTCGAAGAACTCATCCAGAGCGGTATCGAGGAAATCTGTTTGGTTCTCGGTTCTGAGGAGGAACGTCAGCAGTATGCAGATTATTTCGAGCGTCCCCTCTCCGATGAACATCTCCGTAAACTTAATTCTGAGGCCAAAGAACTCGAGACACGCATTCTCAATATTGGTAAACACCTGCATTATGTCTATCAACGTGAGAAACGAGGCTTTGGTCATGCTGTCTATCAGGCAGCACAGTTTGCGGGCAATGAACCGGTGCTGTTGCTTTTGGGCGATACCCTCTATCGCAGCGACAGCAATAAGCCTTGTGCGTTGCAGATGGTTGAGGAATACGAACGTTATAACAGTCTGATGGTTTCTATCCATACCGTTCCCTTGGCCGAGGTGAGCCACTATGGCATTCTCTCTGGTGTCTGGGAAGACAAGGACCACACCGTCCTCAATGTTGCCACGATGAAGGAGAAACCCAAGGCCAGCTATGCTGAGGAATTCTTGGGCGTACGAAACAAAAATGGTACAAAAGAATTTTACAGTGTGTTCGGACAGTACATCCTTACTCCTGAGGTCTTTGCCCAGCTTCATGAGGACATTATGCAGAAAGAGATTGATGGTGATCATGTCTCTGAAATCGAACTCACTTCGGCGCTTGAGGCCGTGCGTCAGCGCAGTGGCATGATGGGCGTTCGTCTCCAAGGTCGAATGTACGATATGGGTAATCCTCATGCCCTTATTCGAGCCGTCCAGGAATATAGTCAACCATAAAAGGTTTGAGTAAAAATTGTAACAAAGCGGATTGATTTGTCAAATAGTCAATCCGCTTTGTTACTAAATATCGCAAAATAGTCACAATTTACTTTTGTAAATTCATAAAAAAGTAGTACCTTTGCAGCGTTTTTCAATATGAGTGAAAACGCGAATATGACTTCTAAGAATGCGACAACGATGGGCGTTGGCGATGCCGTAGGCGTGCAATCTCCCAAATGGTATGTGGCTTTCGTGGGACATAACACAGAAAAAGCCTGTCGCGACAGGCTTCAGCAAATGGGTTATGAGTCCTATGTTGCCACTCAGGAAGAAATTCATGAGTGGAAGAATGGCCGCAAGAAGAAAATCGAACGGGTGGTCATCTCTACTTTGTTGTTTGTTCGGGTTACTGAAAAGCAGCGTCGGGAGTTGGTCAACTTGCCTTTTATCAAGTATTTCCTGACCGATAAGGCCCGTTCTGTCAATGATTATGGTCGCCATCCCTTAGCGGTGATTCCCGACAGTCAGATGCAGCAGCTCCGCTTCATGCTCTTCAATGCTGACCAGCCTGTCAGTTTTGTGGCAGAACATCTTCGTTTGGGCGATCATATTCAGGTGGCCCGTGGCAGTCTCAAAGGATTGGAGGGTAATGTGGTCCGTTACAAGGACGGTGCATCTTACTTAGTCGCTCAGATTGAGAATTTAGGCTATGCAATGATAAAAATAGCCATTGAAGACATTGTAATTAAGAAACAATAAATATGAAACGGTATCTTCTTTTGTTTATTTGTGTGCTCTGTATGGCATCTGGTTTTGCCCAGAGCATGACCGACCAGCAGGTCGTCCAGTACATTGCCCGTGAGCATAAGGCGGGTAAGTCACAGTCTCAGATTATGACGGCCTTGGTGCAGCGTGGCGTGAATGTCGATCAGATCCGTCGCCTTCGCAGAAAGTATGACAAGCAGCTCAAGGAGCGGGGCATCACGGTGTCTGACGATGGCACAGTCACCCGCCAGTCTAATAAGACGTCTTCTTCTGATGCTAATAATGATAAGCGTCAGGATCTGAATACGGCTAAGGTAGGGACGTCTACTGCTGTCACGACTAATGCCGACGAGAACATCGAGACCGTAGAAAACGATGTTCAGGCCATGAGCGAGGTCAATAAGGGTACGGGCAAGAAGATTTTTGGTCATGATATTTTCAATAACCGTCGTTTGACTTTCGAGCCGAGCATGAACATGGCCACCCCCCAGAACTATGTCTTAGGGCCTGGCGATCAGGTAGTGGTCGATATCTATGGTGCTTCTCAGCGCAATCTTCAGTTGACGGTCTCTCCCGATGGTCTCATCACGGTGCCCAATTATGGTCCCATATCTGTCAGTGGCCTTTCTGTAGCAGCAGCCCAGTCGAAGATCCGTTCCAGTTTAGGTTCCCGCTATGCCAGCAGTGAAATCAAGCTGACCTTGGGCCAGACACGGTCCATCATGGTCAATGTGATGGGCGAGGTCATGGCGCCTGGCACCTACACACTCTCTGGCTATGCTACGGTCTTCCACGCCCTCTATAGTGCAGGAGGTATCAGCGACTTAGGAACCCTTCGTAATATCAAGGTATACCGTCAGGGCAAGCTCGTCACCATCGTCGATATCTATGAATACATTCTCAATGGTCGTTTGGCAGGTAACATCCGCCTGCAGGATAATGATGTCATTCAGGTGGGTCCCTACGATTGCCTGGTAGGTATCACGGGCAATGTCAAGCGTACCATGTTCTATGAGATGCGCAAGAATGAAAGTGTAGCCACACTGATCAAATATGCTGGTGGTTTCACGGGCGATGCCTATACCAAGGCAGTCCGTCTGATTCGTCAGAATGGTGAGCGCTATTCAGTCTTCAATGTCAATGAGTTCGACTTTGCTAACTTCCAAGTGGCCGACGGTGATGCTGTTACAGTCGACGGTATGCTCAACCGCTTTGAGAATATGGTTGAGGTCAAGGGTGCCGTCTTCCGTCCTGCCCAGTATCAGTTGGGTGGTAATATCACCACGGTCAAGTCCTTAATCGAGGCCGCTGAAGGTGTCACTGAGGATGCTTTTACGGCTCATGCAGTCATGCATCGTCTGAAGGCAGACCGCTCATTGGAAATTATTCCCGTCGATGTGCAGGGCATTCTTAATGGTACTGTAGCCGACATCCCATTGCAGAATGAAGATGTGCTCTTTATCCCTACTCAGGCAGAGCTTCGTAATCAGCGCACATTGACGATTACAGGTGAAGTGTTGTCTCCAGGAGAATATGAGTATGCCGACAATACCACGATCGAAGACCTGATCATTCAGGCTGGTGGTTTGAGAGATGAAGCCTCTACAGCGCGTGTCGATGTCTCTCGTCGTATCATCGATGCCAAATCGAAGAATAAGACCAAGGAGATAGCCAAATCCTTCTCTTTCTCTTTGAAGGATGGTTTGTTAATCGATGGTGAACGCGGTTTCCTGTTGGAACCCTACGATGTGGTACATGTTCGCCGCAGTCCAGGTTTCCATACCCCACGCAGTGTGGTGATCGAGGGTGAGGTGAACTTCGAGGGTAGCTTCACCCTGGAGAAGAAAAACCAGCGTCTGAGCGATCTGATTGCTGCAGCAGGCGGCGTCACGGAGGATGCTTATGTAAAGGGTGCTCGTTTAATGCGCCAGATGACCGAAGACGAACGTGCTCGTATGCAGACCATTCTTCGTATGGTTCGTGCCCAGCAGGACGAAAAGGACACCATCAGTATCGATCAGTTGGCCCTTGAGACAACCTATCCCGTTGGTATTCATTTAGATGAGGCTTTGGCTAATCCTGGCAGTAGTTTTGATATCACGCTCCGTGAAGGTGACCGTCTGATCGTACCTGAATACAACGGAACAGTACGTGTCTCAGGTAATGTCATGTTCCCGAATACGGTAGCCTTTGAGGAAGGTAAGGATTATAAATACTTTGTCAATCAGGCAGGTGGCTTTGGCAATCGCGCCAAGAAATCTAAGACGTATATCATTTATATGAACGGGACAATCTCTCAGGTTGGTCATGGCACAAAGATTGAACCAGGTTGTGAGATTGTTGTTCCAACTAAGTCAAAGAGAGAACCATTTAATTGGAGTAATTTAGCCACGGTAGGTTCTTCGATGGCTTCTCTCGCTACCTTGATTCTGGCTATAACAAAACTCTAATCCTTTTACCTTAAAAATTGATAAAGATGAATGATAAAACGATAAATAAACAGCAGGGCAAAAAGGGTAAAATAGAAATCATGCACTTTGTCCAGTTAGCATGGAAACATCGAGTATTATATATTAAGGTGTTTAGCGTTGCCTTTGTGATAGCATGTGTTTATGCCATTTCTCTTCCTCGGACTTATGAATGTGAGGTTATGTTGGCTCCTGAGTTATCCACAGCCCGTAGTAGTGTTTCCTTATCATCAATAGCCCGATCATTTGGCTTGAAATTAGGTAGTTCCATGCTGGGAAATAGTAGTGAGGCCCTTTTCCCAACCCTTTATCCAGACTTGATGAACTCTGTCGATTTCAAGACCAGTTTATTTACCATTCAGGTCTGTGCAGAGGATAGTATTAATCCGAAGAGTTATTACGATTATCTCCTGAATGATCAGAAGCGTCCTTGGTGGAGTGCCGCAATAGGAAAAACAATAGGAGCAATCAAAGGACTCTTTTCCAGTAAAGACTCGGTAGATCAGGTAAAAGAAGTTGATCCTTTTAAATTGACAAAGCAACAGACACGAATCGCACAGGTAATTGATAGAAAAGTTGTATGTGATGTAGACCAGAAGACACTGGTAATTACGATTATTGTTAAAGATCAAGATCCTCTTATTTGTGCAACGGTGGCAGATTCTGTTAAGGCTCGTCTTCAGGAATTTATCACAGATTATCGTACAAATAAGGCAAGGATAGATTTAGAGTATAATAAAAAACTATGCTCTGAGTCAAAAGTTCGTTATGACAAAGCTCGCCGACTTTACGCAGAGTTCGCAGACGCGAATCAGGATGTGGTTTTACAGAGTGTCCGTACAAAAATGATGGATTTAGAGAATGAAATGCAGCTTCAGTTTACCGCCTATCAGACTTATGCGGCACAGGTTCAGAATGCTGAGGCACAGGTTCAGCAGGATACGCCAGCATTTATGACCCTACAAAGGGCGACAGTGCCTGTAAAGCCTTCAGCTCCGAGTCGAAAGAATATTGTCATTTTCTTCCTTTTCCTCGCATTTTTAGTTACTTCTGCCTATGTCCTTCACAAAGAAGGAGAACTCAAATCCCTTCTCGGTCTATGAATAGAATTATGATTTATGGAATCTGAAATAGAGGTTGCTGAAAATACTTCCGTATCAGAGAATACCACAGGAATCGAAAAATTTGCACCGTGGTTTGCAGTTTTATGGTTGTTATATGCCATGAACTCAATTCTTGCGTGGTATTCATTTGGTGTCGTCTTTCGTGTTGTGGCGGCTACAGGTGTTGTCTTTGCAACCTATCAGATGGAAGAACATAAGGTTACAAAGGTTCGGGGATGGATTGCATTCCTGACGTTTCTCTATTTCCTTTGGGCAGCCATGAAAATGGATCATTTTTTGGCTTATCTGTCTGTCACTATGACTTTTCTACCGTTTATGTGCATTTTATTTTGGCCAGATGAACAAATAGAAAAAACATATAAGGCATTCCGGAATGTAGTCATCTTTTTTGCCATTGGTTCTGCTATCTTAACACTCCTATCTTATGTTGGGTTAACCTCTCATATTCCTCATTTTGAATTGGGTTCTCAGTCTGAACTTCATGAGAACAGAAATGACTACTATTATGTATATTTTGGCCTTTTCCCTGAATTGAATGGCCTTGATATCTTTTTTCATCGTGCATGTGGGATGATGGAAGAGCCTGGACATTTCTCTATAGTCTTAGGTTTAGTTTATTTGATTGACCGGTATACAAATCGAAAGATTAATCCTTGTATTATAATTTGTGCTATACTTGCTTTTTCCTCTGCCTTTTTTCTTATCATGCTTTTTACTGAGTTTTGGAACATCATCGTTTCATGGAGGAAAGCACTTTTATATCTATGTTGTGCTGCTGCCTTGGGAATTATTGTGTATAGGGCCTTGCCGAGTGATATGCAAGAAATGGTATATTATTTAGCATACGAGAGGAATATGGAGCAAGTAGTAGATTCATTTGAGAAGTCTGGTTCTTTGGATGAGGCTCTTGATGAAAGAGCAAATGATATGGGACAGAATGTATACGATCGTCTGAGCTTCGACCAGAAATTGGTTGGAGGAGAGGGGGGGCGCTTCTTAGTTTTGTCAGATTATAGAGGCTTTATTGTGTCGATGGGTTATATCGGTTTATGGCTTGTCATTTTTATTTCCTTGCTTTCTTTATCTGGTGCACCTCCTTTATTGAAGATATCGTTGCTTCTTTCATTGCTGATGATTATGCTTCATCGTTCATGGTTCTTTTATGAGCCATTCCCATATTTGATGTCCTTCATAGCTTGTGTCTTACATCAATATTATTGTCCAGAAGAATATTATTACGAGGAAGAACAAGAAGAATGACAGAATCTTTAGGCCATAAAACAGTCAAAGGCGTTTTATGGAGTAGTATAGAACGCTTTTCATCCCAGATTGTTTTCTTTCTGGTAACCTTGGTGTTGGCTCGTTATTTGACACCAGATGATTTCGGCCTTATAGGTATGCTGGTTGTGTTTCTTGCTGTCGCACAGTCATTGATTGATAGTGGCTTTTCGTTGGCATTGATAAGAAAGCAGAATCGTGATAATGTTGATAATAGCACTGCTTTTTATTTCAATATTGTGACGAGCCTGTTTGTTTATTTGCTTCTGTATGCGATAGCCCCTTGGGTAGCCTTGTTCTTCCATGAGCCACAATTGACAGCTGTAATGCGCGTTTTATGTATTATCGTGATAATTGATTCTTTTGCAATTATACAGCGTGTTCAATATACTTCAGCAGTCAATTTTAGAATTCAGGCAAAAGCTACAGCCATTGCTGCAACTTTGGCTGGTGTTGTCGGAATTGCTTTAGCCATCAGAGGTGCCGGTGTATGGTCTATAGTATGTCAGCTATTATTGAATTCTGCATTTAATACCATTTTGTTGTGGTTTTTTTCAAAATGGCGACCACTTCTGATTTTTTCTTGGAAGGCTTTTAAGGAATTATATCTGTTCGGTTTTAATTTGATGATTGCAGGTGTTATAGATACGTTATATCAAAATAGTTATCAGATTTTTATAGGCCGTTTCTTTTCAACAGCAAGCTTAGGCCATTTTACGCAGGCTAAGACCATTGCAAATTTCCCCTCCGCTAATCTTTCTGTGGTTATTAGTAGGGTTACTTATCCAATAATGAGCAGTATACAGAAAGATGATGAACGTCTGTGCCAAGTTTATCGTCAGTTGGTTCGTGTAATAGCTTTTGGGGTTTTCCCGATGATGTGCGGTTTGGCAGCCCTTGCTAGTCCAGCAATTCAAGTCTTGATTGGTAGTCAGTGGAATTTTGCGGCAATTCTGTTGGTTCCCTTATCTTTTGGCTTTATGTTTTACCCAATTCATGTCATCAATATGAATATTCTTCAGGTAAAAGGTAAATCAAAATTGTATTTGAAGTCTGAGATTATAAAGAAAGTAATATCAATTTTTATTTTGGTCTGTTCCATCCCTTTTGGTGTAATCGTAATGTGTTATGGGCGCATTGTGGCTTCTGTGTTGACATTACTTGTAAATATGTATTTTACTAGTAAGGAGATTGAGGTGAGTTTATATACACTTATTAAGGATTTGGTTCCTATTTTAGGATTGTCTGTGACAATGTTCGGATTGGTCTGCTGGGCAACGATAAGCTTGGAAAATATTTTTGTTCAGTTGGGGATAGGTATCATTGTGGGTGTGCTATTTTATGTTGGAGGTGCATATTTGTTGAATATTAAAGAATTAAAATATATTAGTTTATTAACAAAAAAGTTGAATTATGGAATTAAAAGATTTTATTGAGAATTTTGCAGCTCAGTTCGATGACACTGATGCAAGTGAGATTAAGGCAGAAACAATTTTCAAGGAGTTGGATGAGTGGTCGTCATTGATTGCTTTGTCCGTTATTGCGATGGCTGATGAGGAGTACGAGGTGACTCTGAAGGGTGATGACATCAGAAATGCTAACACGGTAGAGGATTTGTTCAACACCGTTAAGTCTAAGATGTAATAATGGCTTTCTTAGAGTTTAAGAATGTGAGGATCGCCGGCATTGCTGCCGGCGTTCCTTCAAATGTGTCAAGTAACCTTCATCCAGAGGACAGTGTGATGATGTCCAGTGATTATTCACCAGAGGATTATGTCAAGACAACTGGTGTGATGGAGCGCAGAACAAGTAAAATATTGACGACTTCTGATTTAAGCTATGGTGCAGCAGAGAAACTGATTGCTGATCTCGGTTGGGATAAAAACGAGATTGATGCATTGGTATTTGTATCCCAGACTCCAGATTATATCCTTCCTGCGACAGCTTGTATCCTTCAAGACCGTTTGGGACTTAATAAAGAATGTCTTGCTTTTGATGTCTCTTTAGGTTGTTCTGGTTGGGTGTATGGTTTAAGTGCCGTTGCAGGTCTTATTGGCAAAGGGGCTAAGAAAGCATTATTGTTAGCAGGAGACGCGAGACCGAGAGTAAAGATTGATGGAGAAGCTCGCGATCCATTGTTCGGCAGTGCAGGTACTGCAACAGCTGTGATATTCGATGAGAATTATGATGGTTTAAAGTTCCATTTTGGTACAGATGGTAGTGGCTTTGATGCTATTATTACACCTGATGGTGGCTCTCGCGGTCAGATTAATCCATCATCGTTTGAAAAGGAGGATGTTGATGGCTTAATGAAATGTAGACTCCAGACTCGTATGCAGGGGATGGATGTGTTCTCTTTTGGCATTACGACGGCTCCGAAATCTGTGAAGAAGTTGGGAGAACATTTTGGCTTTGATTATCTGGATTATGATTATTTCGTGTTCCATCAGGCCAATATGAAAATGAACAATATGATTGCCAAGAAGTTAAAACTTGCTCCAGAGAAAGTTCCTTCTTGCATGTATCATTTTGGCAACACATCTTCTGCCTCTATTCCTTTGACAATTGTGACAGAACTGAAGGAAAAGTGTGAGAACACGCCTGCAAAGTTTATTTGCTGCGGCTTTGGAGTTGGACTCTCGTGGGGTACTGTTGCATTTGAGTCTAATAATATGGTTATTTCCAGCCTCGTGGAGATGGCGGATGAAGAAGCAGATCAGAAATATGTCGTATAATCCATATTCGTTAGAAGGCAAGACGATTCTTGTCACAGGTGCCTCTTCTGGTATTGGCCAGAAGACGGCTATTGAATGCTCCAAAATGGGCGCAAAACTGTTTATCGTTGGCAGAAACACAGAACGTTTACAGGAAACTTTTTCTCAGTTAGAAGGTGAAGGACATACCCAACTTGTTGCTGAATTAACGAATTCTGACGATGTTGAAAATATGGTGGCTTCTTTGCCTGTATTAGACGGTCTCGTGCTTTGTGCTGGTATTGGCGGAATGACAAGACCATTGTTGTTTTGTACCAAAGACAGTTTCTCTAAAGTCTTCGAGGTGAATGTTTTCTCCACAGTGGAATTATTACGCCTTCTTGTGAAAAAGAAGAAAATGGCTAAGAATTCTTCTGTTGTCATTGTTTCTTCAATTGGAGGAGTTCGTGTGTATAATCCAGGGAATGGCGTGTATGGCTCTTCAAAATCTGCAATTAATTCGTTAATGAAATTCTGTGCCGTAGAGCTTGCTCCTAAGAAGATTAGAGTTAATAGTGTTAATCCTGGAATGGTTCATACCAAACTGATAGAGAATGGTACTATCTCTGACGAACAACAAAAACTTGATATTGAGAAATATCCTTTGAAGCGATATGGAGAAACAATAGATATTGCTTTGGGTATAATTTATTTGCTGTCAGATGCATCATCTTGGGTAACTGGTCATTCTCTGGTCATTGATGGTGGCCTGACCATTTAATTATTATGAGATTACTTGATTCAAAAGTCTGCATCATCACTGGTGCAGCACAGGGTATTGGCAAGGGCATCGCAGAGCAGTTTGCTGCTGACGGCGCCATTGTCTATGCTTGTGACCTCCGTGATGGGAGTATGGATGATTGGGCTAAGGAATGCTCAGAACGCAATGAAACCCGCGTTGTTCCGATGTATTTCGATGTGTCGGATGCTGCGGCAGTGAAGAATGCATTGATGACCATCTTCAAGGCAGAAAAACGCATTGATGCCTTGGTGAATAATGCGGGAGTCGTGTTCAACAAGAAAATAGGCATGATTGTGCGGCAGGAGACAGAGCTGATGTTCCGTATCAATGTGATTGCAGTCATTGAAATGGTACAGTTGTGCTCTCGTTTGATGGCAAGGACAGGTGGTGGCTCTATCGTTAACATCGCTTCGGTGACAGCCGTGCTTGGTTCTCCTGGACAATCCGCCTATTCAGCTACGAAAGGCGCCATCATATCCTTCACGAAGTCGGCAGCTAAGGAGTTGGCTTCACAGGGAATCCGTGTGAATGCCGTAGCGCCTGGTATTGTGAAGACAGAGCGTTTTGCAGAGCTTTATGAGAGTGACGGTGGGAAGATTGATCAGCGTATCTCACGGATAGGACTTGGACGATTGGGAACGCCAGAGGATGTTGCTAATGCCTGTGCGTTTTTAGCGAGTGACAAGGCCAGTTATATATCAGGAGAGATACTTGGTGTAAACGGTTGTGCTTCTATTTAGTTCATAGTTCATAATTCATAGTTCATAATTAAAGATGATTTTGAATTTAGATAAGTGGTCAGGTGAGGCTGTGGCTGCGATTGATTCGCAAGGTCAACAGTTGACGTATGGTGAATTGCTGGACTTTGCGGAAAAGACAGAACAACTAATGCCTGCACGTTCTTTGTTCTTCCTATTGGTGGAGAATAATGTTGGGGGCATAGCTTGGACGATAGGTAACATCTACGTAGGCAATGTACCGCTGATCTTGAACGCTCACTTGGATGAAGGATTATATAAGAGTCTGTATGAACTTTATCAGCCACCGTACGTCTGTGTGCCAGAAAGTATGGCAGACCGGTTCGATTATGAAAAGGTTGTTACCTGTTATGGCTATACCTTGATGAAGACTGGTCATGAGGCATGTCCGATGAATGATGAATTGTCGCACTTGTTGCCAACATCCGGCTCTACGGGTAGTCCGAAGTTGGTGCGCCACAAATATGACAATATTGAAGCTGCGGCTCTGAATATCTCTACTTTCTTTGAACTGACAGAGAAAGATCGCCCACTGATGGTGCTTCCCCTCTATTATACGATGGGCTTATCTATGGTGTTTAGCCACTTTTATGTAGGTGCTACTGTCTTGATTACGAACTTGAACATGACCGACCGTAACTTCTGGAAGTTCATAAAAGACGAACGGGCTACGAGTTTCACGGGTGTTCCTTATAGTTATGAGATCCTGAGTCTGATGCGTTTCTTCCGCATGGACTTGCCAGACCTGACGCTGTTGACGCAGGGTGGAGGACGGATGCCGACGGAATTGAACCTGAAGTTTGCGGAGTATTGTCGTGACAATGGAAAGAGATGGATTGCCACCTACGGACAGTCAGAATGTACGGCCCGTATGGCATGGCTGCCTCCTAAATGGGCAATAGAAAAAGTAGGTAGTATCGGCATCGCTGTACCCAATGCAGAACTCTTGCTTATAGATATGAATGGCAATCCTATTACCTCACCAAATATTGAGGGCGAGATGTGTTATCGTGGCAAAAATGTGACAATGGGCTATGCTCTCAAGCGTGAAGATTTGTTGCAGGGTGATGAGCGTCATGGCTTTATCCGTACTGGCGACCTGGCTTATTTCGATGAAGACGGCTGCTATTATATCGTTGGTCGTATGGGGCGTTTCTTGAAACTCTTTGGAATGCGAGTTGGCTTAGACGAATGTGAACGTATCATCAAGGGTAAGTTCCCTGGTTTGGAATGTGCCTGCGTCGGTACAGACGAAAAGATGTTAGTTTATCTGACGGATGAGAATTATAGACAAGAGGTGAAAGATGAACTCGTCGATCGTCTGAAGCTCGTCGCTTCATCCTTTGAAGTCCGCATCATTCCCGAGATTCCGAAAAATGAAGCAGGAAAAATTCTTTACGCAAAATTAGAAAACAAATAGAAATTACAATGGAGAATATTGAAAAGTACAACAACGCATTTATAGAAGTATTCGGTGCTAAGTCCGAGGAATTGAATGAAAACTATGGTAAGGAAACAGTAGATGAATGGGATTCTGTTCATCAACTGAGTTTGGTTGCCCAGTTTGAGGATGCTTTTGACATCATGCTGGATCCAGAGGATATCATGGATTTGACATCCTATGCCAAAGGCAAGGAAATATTGAAGAAGTACGAAGTAGAGTTGTAATGGCTAAGTGGGAAATTAAGAATGTCAACATTGCCGGTGTGTCGATGGCAGTGCCAGAGCACACGGTGAAGACTGCTGAGATAGATTTGTTTTCACCAGAAGAAGCTGAGACATTTGATAATACTGTTGGCATCAAGTCGCGTCATATCGCACCAGATACGATGTGTGCCTCAGATATGTGTCAGGCTGCTGGTGAGAAACTTATAGAAGAACTTGGCTGGGAAAAGGATAGTATTGATGCCCTGATTTTTGAGTCAGTGACAGGTGATTACCGTACCCCACCGACTTCCTGTCTGCTGCAAGACAGGATGGGGCTGAGCGAAGACTGCTTCTGTGTCGATATTCCTATGGGCTGTTGTGGTTGCATGTATGCTATTGTGATTGCTGGCAACCTGTTAACGACAGGACAGATAAAGCGTGCGTTACTTCTTGTCGGGGATACTGCTCTTCGCATGGGGTCTTTGAAAGATAAAAGTCGTGTCCCTCTTTTTGGAGATGGTGGAACGGCCATGGCCTTAGAATATGATGAGACGGCTCATGATATCATCATCGATTTCCATACCTTTGGTAAAGGCTCTGATGCCTTGATGACCCCTCACGGTGGCTTCCGTCATCCTGCCACACCAGAGTCCTTTGAATATGAAGACTTTGGCAATGGCATTGTCCGTGCTCCTATTCATACAATGATCAATGGCATGAATGTTTTTTCGTTTGCTATCAGCAGACCACCCAAGTCTGTGGAGCAGTTTATGGAAGACTATCATATCGACCGCAATACGGACATTGATTATTTTCTGATACATCAGGCCAACAAGATGATTGTGGATAGGGTCGTCAAGAAACTGAAGTTGCCTACAGACAAAGTTCCTTATAATTTGGAGGAGTTTGGTAATCTGGGTGGTGCCTCAATTCCTTCTTTGATGGTGACAAGAATTGCTGACAGGCTTCAAAAAGAAGAAATCACCATACTTGGCTCCTCCTTTGGCCTTGGGCTTAGTTGGGGTACAATGTTGCTGAAAACTAAACCAATGATAGTTGTTCCATTAATTATTTTATAGTCATGAAGAATCATAGAGGCTTTATAAGCGAAGTAAGAAGGCGTATATGGTGGAAAATCGTCTCGTTTACCACATGGAAATATAAGCGTTTTTATGGAATGGATATTGCTAGTGGTTGCGTAATAAGTAATAAAGCCGTATTAGATAGATCAATTAACCCTAAAGGAATTCATATTGGTGACTGTACCTATATTTTGCGTGATGCTGTTGTGTTGGCACATGATGACTGTAGAAATCTTTTGGCTGATACATATATAGGTAAGAATTGTGTAATAGGAATAAGATCTATCATTCTACCCGGAATCCGAATAGGAGATTCTTCTGTAGTTGCAGCTGGGGCCGTCGTTACAAAAGATGTTCCCCCTCATTCAATTGTAGCAGGTAATCCTGCTAAAATCGTTCGGGAGGGTGTTTTGGTTGAACGAGGTAAAATTATAAATATTGGCGAAAAGTTATAAACGCTTACCTCTTTATAAATATTGGTTGTACTATATTTTCTGTTATGTACAGACATTTTTTTAAAAGGTTGATAGATTTTTTTGTTTCCTTCATAGCTTTATTGGTCTTGTCCCCATTATTGTTAGTGGTTAGTGCATGGCTCTATTTTGCAAATAAGGGCGTAGGTGTTTTTTTCTTTCAGGAGAGACCTGGAAAAAATGGTAAAATCTTTAAAGTGGTAAAATTTAAGACCATGACAGATGAACGGGATGCAAATGGATACTTGTTGCCTGATGCCCAGCGCTTAACAAAAATAGGTCGTTTTGTTAGGTCGACCTCCATAGATGAGCTTCCCCAATTGTTTAATGTGTTGAAGGGAGATATGTCGCTCATTGGCCCAAGACCATTGCTACCAGAATATTTGTGGGTGTTTGGTGATTTCCAAAAACGTCGACATGAAGTACGCCCAGGTATATCTGGTTGGGCTCAGGTACATGGACGTAACCATTGTAAGTTGAGTAAAAAATTCGAGTATGATGTATGGTATGTTGACCATTGTACTTTTTTGACTGACCTAAAAATAATTTGGCTCACGATAATGAATGTTATAAAGCGTTCTGATGTAGGAGAGGGGAATGCTGATATGAAGGAGATTGACGACTTAGGATATCTTCCAAAGATATTGAAACTTCTTGAAGAAAAGAAAAATGCTCAGGGAAATAGGCAGTAATTTTTGGTTGAATCCTAATGAAACACTAATTGATATTCCATTGGGTACTCCTCTTCAGTTCAATTGCAAGGGAGAGGACTATGTCTGGCTTTCAACAGGCCGGTCTTCTATAAAATATGTTATAATTGATATTGAGAAAAGAAACCCTAATTTAAAAAGAGTTGCTGTATTGCCTTCATTTACCTGTGATACGGTTTATGAACCTTTCCTAAAGGCTGGTTACAAGGTCTTTTATTACCCGGTAGATAAAGATCTGACAACAACATCAAAGGCGATCCTTCAAACAGTTAATGAACATGAAGCTTCTATTGTGCTTTTTCATCGTTATTTTGGTTTTGATACATTAGATGTGCAGCTCGATAGAATGTGTGAAACTTTGCGGAATTTAGGTAAATATTCAATAGAAGATTGCACTCAGTGTTTATATAGTAATATTCCTCGTGCTCATGCGGACTATATTATCGGGAGCATTAGAAAATGGACAGGAACACCGGATGGTGGATTTGCTGTTTGCAGAGAGAATCATTTTAGTCTAAAACCAAATCAAACCGATATGACGTTGGAGCAGGCTAAGGTTAAAGCTTCATATTACAAGTATCGTTTTATCTTTGAATTTGAGGGCGATAAGGAGGAGATGCTGACGATGTATCGAGAAGCCGAGGATATCTTGAATAACCAAACCGAGATATTTGCGATATCAGAAATGTCGGCGAGCGTACAGGCAAATCTTGATATAAAGAACTTAATTCGTAGAAGAAAAGAGAATTACAATCTTTTACTTCAATCGCTAAAAGGACCAATTGAACCATTATTCGAATCTGATGAAAATGCTGTGCCATTGTATTTTCCTATATTGGTAGAAGATAGGTCTTCTCTTCAGAAACATCTTGTGAAGAATGCTATTTATGCTCCTGTTGTATGGCCAAAAGATGAACAACAACCAACGCAATGTGAGGGCGCAGAAAATGCCTATCAACATCTGTTGTGTATTCCGATTGACCAGCGATACAATGTTGATGATATGAATAGAATAGTGGGTGTTATTAACAAATACTATAACGAATGAAAAAACTGGCAATAATCGGAGGCGGGGTTATGGCTTCATATTTTGGAGAAGCTTGTCATCGTCTTGGGTATGAGGGGCATTACTTCTCAATGCTCGATGGAAAAGTAGATGACTCAAAGATTGATGTTTTTCACGAGATCAATATTTTTGAGAAAGATAAAATTGTATCGATTTGTAAGGCCCTTAAAATAGATGGCGTAGTTGCCACCACAGAGTTGTCTGTACCTGTAGCTGCATATGTTGCAGAACAATTATATTTGTTAGGATTATCGTATGATGTGGCCCGTGTTATTACTGATAAATATCGTAACCGTGAGTGTATTAAGAATTTGCCAGATTTGTTGTCTCCCAAATACGTTGAGGCAAAGAGTATAGATGATATTAAGACTTCTGGAATGCCATACCCAATAATTCTAAAGCCCACAAATCTTGGTGGAAAGCGTGGCATAACTGTTGTTCGAGATGAAAAAAATCTGGACCAAGCTTTCGACTATGCAAAGGAGAGCTTTAGAAAAGGGACATCCCCTATAATCATTGCAGAGCAGTTTCTTGAAGGTGGAATGGAGTGCAGTGTGGAAAGTTTGACATTTAAAGGAAAGCATACAATTGTCCAAATAACTCAAAAAGATAGCAGCGGCGCCCCTCACTGTGTTGAATTGGGACATCACCAGCCTGCTCCTTTGTCAAAGAAAATGTGGGATAAAGTTGTTCATGCGGTATCTTCTGGTTTAACAGCTATTGGTATTACCAATGGGCCATGTCATACTGAGATTAAAATCATAAATGATGATATCTATCTGATAGAGTTTAATGCCCGACCAGGAGGCGACCATATCTGGTGGCCTATGGTGGAATTGAGTACTGGCTTTGATCTTATAGCTGCAGTCGCACAAGCTGCGACAGGTGATTTGCCACCGATAAACGTCGAATCTTTTGACCATTATTATTCTGGTCTTTACTATGTAGTAAAACAAACCGATTATCTCAAACCGATCTTTGATGTATGCGAGAACAAAGATTGGTGTTGGGAAAAAAATTGTATTTCCAATGATTTGACGGAATTAACTCATAATGATATGGAGCATACAAACTATATGATTTACTCATCACAGAAAAATGACCCAATTGCAGAACTTATGAAAAAGGAATTAATTAATAATAATTGAATATGGAAACAACCGTATATTTTAGAGCATTTGAAGAAGAAGATGCAGAACTCATTTATCAATGGATGAATGATGATGATTTAAAAAGGATGAGCGTAGGCTTGAATCGCAGGATGTGTAAAGAAGAAGCACTAGAATGGGTAAAGGCTCGAATGCATCATAATGATTATAGAGTATTCTGGGCTATTTGTGCAAAAGACACAGGTAAAATGATCGGTTATACATGTCTTACAGATATTCACTATATTAATAGATCTGCAAATTTTAGTGGAATTGTTATCGGTGATAAAAACTATCAAGATGGTATCGCTTGGATTGAGTCGTATCTGTTTGTATATGAATATGGTTTTGAGAGGTTAAATTTGAACAGAATTGAAGGCACTGTTATTCTTGGTCATAAAGCTACTATTGCTATTGGAGATGTAATGTTTTCTAAAGGAGAAGGAATATTAAGACAAGCGGCCTATAAGAACGGAAAGTATTATGATGTGGGAATTGGTTCTCTGCTAAGAGATGAGTATTATATGCATAAAGAGAAGGGAGAGTATGAAATTTCTGCAGTACTAAAGAGGTTCACGAAAATGATTCGGGACAGTAAGAAGGCTGGGAAAAAAGTCTAAGAGACACTCGTCAAGATGAAATTTGTTTTTACCGTATTCTTTTCATTCCTCTGTTTGTCGTGTTTTTCAGAAAAGCTGTTATACAGTAAATATGATAGCTTGAACACCCGGATAGTGGGTATTATGAATGATTTTAAAGCGGTAGGCCTTTCTGTGGTTGTTGTAAAAGAAAACGCAATCATTTATCAGCATACCTATGGATACAATCCTGATTATTATAAAGAAGAAGCAAGGAATCCAATAAAAAAGGATAATCTTTATTATTTGGCATCTGTTTCGAAAACGTTTGTTGGAACGGCCATTATGCAATTGGTTGAGAAAGGTGTTTTATCTCTTGATGATGATGTAAATAAATATCTTGATTTCAATGTCCGTAATCCCTATTTCCCTGATATACCCATAACGATTAAGATGCTTTTGTGTCATCATTCAAGTCTGAAAAAAGATGTCGATTATGATAGCTTTGATAAAATAAGACCTCAATTTAATAAAGACTATAAGTCTTTCTATAATAATTATAAACCCGGGACTGAGTTAGCATATAGTAATCTGGGATTTGTCTTATTAGGTGCAGTTATTGAAAAAGTCTCTGGTCTTAGGTTTGACCATTATATAATGAAGAATATTATAAAGCCCCTAAAACTTTATGGTAGTTATAATATGTCGGATTTGGATAGTAGTCTTTTTGTGAGGACTTATTGGTATAGTCATGTTAGTAAAAGGTTTTATAAACAAGATATGACTTATCGTAATAATCAGGAACAGATGACTCATTACGTACTTGGTTATAGCACACCAGCTCTTAGACCTGCCGATGGTATGGTTATCTCATCTGATGATTTGGCAAAATATATGCTGATGCACATGAATAGGGGGAAATATAGACATTATAAGAGAATATTAAAAGAAGAAAGCGAAGAACAATTATGGCAGAAGCAAGGTAATTCAGTCTTTGGTTTATCGTTTGTCCATTTCTTGACAACCATTCCTGGTGTCGATTTGATAGGAATGACAGGCGGTGCAAGGGGAATTCACAGCTCGATGCTGTTTCAGCCAGAAGAAAAATATGGATTTGTGGTTATTTGTAATGGTTGTACTGCAACACCTGCTGATGGCTCAGAAATGAATAAGTTGATAATTCGTGAACTATATAATACTTTGATCGTAAATTGATAGATGATACAACTATATACAATAGAGCAATCGATTGCCTGGGATGATATTGTGAAGGATTTTGTTGGCTACGATGTCTATTTTTTATGTGGCTATGTCAAAGCCTTTCAGATACATGGGGATGGGGAACCGCAGTTGCTTTATTATGAAAGTGACAGGTTGAGAGCTATCTATGTGTATATGAAACGCAAGACTACTATTGCAGGTTATTTCGATAGTGTGACTCCATACGGATACGGAGGTGTATTGTTTGAGGGGGATACTTCTGGAGAAAATCTCAAAACCTTTTGGGATGCTTATGTAGAAAAGATGAAAGAAATAGGTATCGTGGATAATTTTGTCCGCTATCATCCTGTGTTGCGTAATGCCATCCCAATGAAACCAGTGTCTACTGTTGTTGACTTAGGAAAGACTATCGCGATTGATCTGAGTTCTGAAGAGGTGATATGGAATAATATCATTAGTAAGAATCGAAACATGATTCGAAAAGCGGAGAAGAATGGGATTGAAATCAGACATGGTAAAGATATTGAGCTGTTTAAGGATTTCAAACGTATTTATAATGCAACGATGGAGAAAGATCATGCTGAGGAATATTACTTTTTTGAAGATTCCTTCTATGAATCTATCCATCGAGATTTATATGATAATTATGAGATGTTCTATGCTGTGTTAGATGGTCAGATTATTGCCATGAGTATTATGCTTTATGCAAATAGGCAGATGCATTACCATTTGTCTGGCTCAATGATGGAATATCGCAACTTGGCACCTTCAAATCTGTTGCTTTACAAAGCTGCTCTTTGGGGATGTGAGCAGGGATTTAAGACGTTCCATCTTGGTGGAGGTGTTGGGTCGGGTGAAGATAACCTCTATAAGTTTAAGGCAGCTTTTAATCGAAATTCGGATTATCAGTTCTCTATCGGTAAAGAGATATTTGACCAAAAGAAATATGATGAATTAGTTCAGGAAAGGGCAAACAGAGTCCAAACATTTAATCCTCAAAGTTCCTATTTCCCTTTATATCGTTCATAGAGTTAGAAGTTGAATTATTTTTATTGGATTGTCTTGAGAGTAGTTTCGCTTTTGATGTATAAACACTTTATTAAACGGTTCTTTGATTTTTGGATTGCACTGATAGCACTGATATGTGTGTCGCCGCTTTTATTGGTAGTGACGATCTGGCTCCACTTTGCCAATAAGGGTGCTGGAGCTTTTTTCCACCAGGAACGCCCCGGTAAAGATGCGAAGATATTCAAGATGATGAAGTTTAAGACCATGACGGATGAACGGGATGAGAACGGAGAACTGTTGCCTGATGTAGATCGGTTGACAAAAGTCGGTAAGTTTGTTCGATCAACGTCTATAGATGAGTTGCCACAGTTGTTTAATGTGTTGAAGGGCGACATGGCATTGATAGGGCCTCGGCCTTTATTAGTACAATATCTCCCTCTTTATTCTAAAGAGCAGGCGCGACGTCATGAGGTTCGTCCTGGTATCTCTGGTTGGGCACAATGCCATGGACGTAATAATATCACTTGGACAGAGAAATTTAAGTTGGATGTGTGGTATGTGGATCATGTGTCATTCTTAACTGACATGAAGGTGTTTCTATTGACCATAAAAAAAGTTATCTGTAGAGATAATATTAATCAAATAGGAGGAGAATGGGTCACGATGGACCCGTTTAATGGACATAATTGAATGAAGAACATACTGATTACTTCTGCGGGTAAGCGAGTGGTGCTGGTGCAGATATTTCAGCAGACACTGAAGGATTTGGGCTTGGAGTGTAAGGTCTATACGACTGATATGAAGCCCATGATGGCGCCTGCCTGTATCGTGTCTGATGAGGGCATTAAAGTGTCTCCTTGCAAAGCAGAAGGATATATTGATGAGATAATCCAGATTTGTCAGAAGAGAAATATTGGAGTAATTATCCCAACTATAGATCCGGAATTGATAGTTTTAGCAAAAAACAGACAAAGATTCTCGGAGATCGGCGTGGAGATCGTTCTTTCTGATGAGACCATTATCAAGGCATGCAGGGATAAAAGACAGACACAGCTTTATTTACAGAATATTGGCATTGAAGTGCCAAAGGCTATGGATAAATATCATCCGACATTCCCGATGTTCGTCAAACCATACGATGGCTCTCTGAGTAGGGATATTCATGTGGTCCACAACCAGAGGGAACTGACACAGGAGATGTTGGAGAATCCGAAATTTATGTTTATGGAATATCTGGATCAGAATGATTACAAGGAGTATTCTGTAGATATGTATTTTGGAAAGGATCATTGCGTGAAGGGTATTGTGCCTCGTGAACGTATTGAAGTCCGTGCAGGAGAGATCAATAAGGGAAAGACGCATAAGAATGAGATCGTGGATTTCCTGAAAGATAAGATGGGACGTTTGCCTGGTGTGAGAGGGTGTATCTGCTTCCAGTTGTTCTATCGTGAATCTGACCATCAGATAAAGGGCAGTGAGATTAATCCGCGCTTTGGTGGTGGTTTCCCACTTACCTATCATGCTAAGGCCAATTATGCTGCCTATATCATTCGAGAGTATCTGTTGCATGAGACAGTTGATTACTCGGATGCGTGGCTCGACAATACGCTGATGCTGCGTTACGATAATGACATCATCATCTATAATGCCAAGTAAGGTCGTCGTCTTTGATTTAGAGGATACGCTGTATCAGGAGATTGACTTTCTGAAGTCTGGTTATCATGCTGTGACAGACTATCTTACCCAGTCATTCGGAATTCAGGATGTGTATGAGGAGATGATAGAAGCCTATCAGGATGGAGAGAAGGATGTGTTTCAAAAGGTGGTGGATGGTTATCACTTGACCGTAGACAAATTGGCACTCACAGACGTTTATCGGTATCATATACCGCAGATTCATTTGGACAATAATGTGAAGTCTGTTTTAGCTCAGCTAAAAGACAAGTGTCATTTAGCAATGATAACAGACGGACGCCCCAAGACTAAAAGAAATATTATCAATGCTTTGGGGTTGTCTGATTTTTTTGATTGGCCAGATATCTATATCTCAGACGAGGTGGGACACCTAAAGACGGCTCCTTATTCTTTTGAGAAAATCATGGAAAGATATCCTGATTGCGAATATATTTATGTGGGTGATAATCCTGCCAAAGATTTCTTAGCCCCCAATAAATTAGGATGGCTAACTGTCTGTCTGTTGGATAACGGCCAGAATATTCATCCACAGGACTTTACTCTGGCGTCGGAGTATTTGCCACAGCGAACAATAAAGGATATTACAGAATTGTTGGAAATAATAAACTGATGCAAATAGAATGGATTGTTGAGAGATGTAATGAAGTCTTGTTTGGATTTAATAAAGAACAAGACCCTGTTTCATCATTAAATATTAAAGAACTGGATCAGAATCTGGCTGAGGCGACAAGACATGGTATGTTGCCCGTCGTGATGGAGAGTCTGTCGAATGCCAAGATATCGGAACCAGAGAAAAAGAAGGTCATTCTGAAATGGTATGGCGCCAGTGAGAAGTCAAAGAAAAACTACTGGAAACGAGTAGATCTGATGGAACAATTGGCTCTGCAGTTTAAGAAAGCAGGGTTGGATGTGATGTTTTTGAAAGGCGCAACAACTGCAAGATTGTATCCCGAACCTCAATTGCGCGTGTTTGGGGATATCGATTTTTATATGTTCGGAGATGATAAAAAGAGCATCCGGGCATTGAAAGACCTCGGCATTGATACCAGAGAGTACTTTAATCATCATACGCAGGCAAGTTTTAACGGGGTGCTATTGGAGAATCATTATGATTTCTTAGACCGAGACAATCATAAAGGGAACCTGTTGCTCGATGATGAGCTGAAGCGCTTGGCTGTGGAGGAAGGACATCGTTATCCCTTCAAGTTTGAGAATCCTGAGGCGGACAATGCTTATTCGATGTCACCCACTATGAACGCCATCTTTCTGATGCGGCACATGGCAGCTCATTTCTTTTCAGAGACCGTTCCTCTGAGGATGCTTTATGATTGGTCTTTGTTCCAAAAGCAGCATGGAAATGAGGTGGACTGGAATAAAGTGACAGAACTGTATCAGAAGGCAGGTATGTCTCTGTTCCCAGGTATGATTCAGGGAATCTTGATTTCCAAGTTAGGCTTGACGATTCCCGAATGTCCCATAGAACCTATTCATGGCAAAGAAACGGAGGGAATCTGGAAAAGTATTATTGAATCGCCTGCTGCCAATCCCTATAAGAAAAACAGTATCCGTTTCCTGCTCTTCGAAGCACGGTTATTTATGGCTAACCGCTGGAAACATCGCCTCGTTTTCGAAGACGAATCTTATTGGTTCTTGTTCTTCAGCTATACCTGGCAGTACCTAAAGAAAAAGGTTGCGGGATGATGTCGTAAGCCGTTTTGAGTATTGAATATAGAAGAAATAAATATGGAAAGAAAAAGAATATATTTGTGTCTGGCCCACATGAGCGAGGCTGGATTAGAACAGAAGTATATTAAGGAGGCCTTTGATACGAACTGGGTGGTGCCCTTAGGTCCAAACGTCAACGCTTTCGAGAAAGATCTCGAGCGTTTCGTTTGTCCAATTGATAATGGACAATGGACAATGGATAATTCCAAAAGGGTGGTGGCGTTGGCGAGTGGTACATCGGCCGTGCATCTGGCGCTGATAGCGTGTGGGGTGAAGCCGGGGGATGAGGTGATTGTGCAGAGCTTTACATTCTGTGCGTCGAGTCACCCGATTACGTATCTTGGGGCAACGCCAGTGTTCGTGGATTCTGAACAGGCGACGTGGAATATGGATCCGGAATTGTTGGAGGAGGCTATCAAAGATCGAATGGCAAAGACTGGCAAAAAGCCCAAGGCCATTGTGCCAGTGGCGCTTTATGGCATGCCGTATCAGATAGATAAGATCATGGAGATTGCCGATAAGTATGAGATCCCGGTGATTGAGGATGCCGCTGAGGGCTTTGGCTCACGTTATAAAGGCCAGGTGTTAGGCACTTTCGGTAAGTATGGTGTGCTGAGCTTTAATGGCAATAAGATGATTACGACTTCGGGTGGTGGCGCGTTGATCACGCCTGATGAGGATTCGTGGCGCGAGATTATGATGTATGCCACACAGTATCGCGAGAGCTATCCGTACTATCAGCATGAGAAGATTGGCTATAATTATAGGATGTCGAATATCTGTGCGGGGATTGGAAGAGGACAAATGACGGTAGTGGCTGAGCATATTGCACATCACAAGCATGTTCAGGAATTGTATGAACAGTTATTGGCCGGTGTGCCAGGGATAACAGTTCATAAGCAGCCAGATCAGACCACCCCAGACCCCATTCCCGAGCAGAGCTCGCCTACCCGTAGCCTTTCCTACTCAGGAGGGGAGGTTTCTGTCTACGACAGTAACTATTGGCTGTGTACGATTACACTGGATCCGGATCTGAAGGTAAAGGGGCAGGAGAATGCTTATAAGGCCATCGTGAAGGGGGCTGTCGGTGGAGCGGCTGGCGTGATTCATGCTGCGTCATCGGCTGTCACGGATTGTCAGCCGAATGACAATGTTGAGGCGATGCGCGTGGCACTCGATCAGGCGGGCATCGAGGCGCGTCCAGTTTGGAAACCTATGCATAAGCAACCGGTATATCATGGCGCCCCCGCGTATGTTAATGGCGTATCGGAAGCAATCTTTAAAGTGGGTATGTGCTTGCCGGCTGGGCCGTATGTCAGTGATGAGGACGTGCGGTATATTGTTGATACCATTAAGTCTAATATTGTAATTGATTAATGACTATTTTATGAAGAATCCATTGAAGAATCCGTTTAAGAAGCTGATGAATTGGTATTTCAGCAAGAGTGCGCTGCCGTATTGGTGCATTCTGCTGTTAGATTTCCTCTTGTTGATGATAGGAGGTATATTGACCTATTGGATTTTCATCTACCGCAAGAGGGTGACATTCGACCAGTCGATGCTGTTGCAGACACTTTTTGTCTACGCCTTGCCGAGTATTATCGGGGCCAGGATGTTCCATACCTATGCGGGCATTGTCCGTTATTCATCGTTTGTGGATCTGGCGAGGGTGTTCTATGCCAGTCTGTTATCATTGGTTATCGCCTATCCTTTGCATTTTATGGTGCGTAGTGTTGATGAGGGATGGTTCTATAATCTCCATTTCCGTCATATTTGTCTGATGTACCTGATCGGTACGCTTCTGATGTGGTTGATGCGAGTCTTGGTAAAGACGCTCTTTGAAGTGACCACTACGGATCTTCGGGCACAAAGGGTATTGGTCTTTGGTTCGATAGATGGTTGTATCGGATTGGCGAAGAATTTCCGTTCACAAACGCCCCGACATTATGTGGTCAAAGGCTTTATCTCAGATGATGATGACTATAAGCATAATCTGGTCATGGGTGAGAAAGTCTATAGCCCAGCTGATGAGCTACCGGAGATTATCGAAAAATTTAAGATTGATGCCGTGTTGGTTTCTCCTCAGAATATCAATGATTTCCGAGAGCGGCAGGAACTTCAGGATAAACTGATCAATGCTGGCGTGAAGATCCTTATGACGCAGAATGCCAAGGAGATGAGCGTGAAGGGCGGTGAGCTGCAGGAGGAGATCCAGATGAAGGAGGTGAGTGTGGAAGACCTGTTGCCCCGTGATGAAATACAGGTTGACATGAAGTCGATGGGTGAACTGTTAAGCGGTAAGCGTGTGCTGATTACCGGTGCGGCAGGTAGTATCGGTAGTGAGCTGGTCCGACAGATTGCGGCTTATCAACCTGCTGCCATGATGCTGATTGACCAGGCAGAGACCCCAGAGCACGATATCCGGTTGATGATGGCCAGGGAGTTTCCTGATGTTCCAGCGGAGACGGTGGTGACCAGCATCTGTAAGAAGGAGAGAATGAAAAAGGTATTCTCGGAATTCCGTCCCGACTATGTGTTCCATGCTGCTGCTTATAAGCATGTGCCCATGATGGAGGATAATCCCTCGGAGGCTGTGCAGAATAACATCTTAGGTACGAAGATCATTGCAGACTTGGCCGACAAATACGGTGTGAAGAAGTTCGTGATGGTATCCACCGATAAGGCGGTGAATCCTACGAATGTCATGGGCTGCTCAAAGCGTATCTGTGAGATTTATGTGCAGTCGTTGAGCAAAAAGAGTAAGACCCAGTTCGTGACCACCCGTTTTGGTAATGTCTTAGGGTCGAATGGGTCTGTGATTCCATTGTTCCAGGAGCAGATTAAGCATGGCGGACCCGTGACAGTGACCGACAAGCGCATTGTCCGCTATTTCATGCTGATTCCAGAGGCCTGTAAATTAGTGTTGGAGGCAGGGACAAAGGGACATGGTGGCGAGATATTTGTTTTCGACATGGGTAAGCCCGTGAGAATTGCGGATCTCGCAGAGAGAATGATCCGACTGTCGGGTGCCAAGAACGTGGAAATCAAGTACACCGGACTCCGCGAGGGCGAGAAACTCTATGAGGAAGTGCTGAACGACAAGGAAAATACCAAGCCCACCTTCCATAAGAAGATCCGCATTGCCGAAGTGCGCGAATATGATTTTGACAAGGTTTCAAAGGATGTGGATAAGCTGATTGCCCTTTCGTTGGAATATGATGATATGGCCACCGTCAAGAAGATGAAGGAGATTGTGCCAGAGTATAAGAGTAATAATTCTAAATTCGAGAAATTGGATCAATGACTATATCTGAGTTCAGGTTATATGAGTGCAGGGTCAAGGCCCTGCACTTTTTTTGTGCCTTCTTAAGCGATTGCTTACGAAAAACCCACCCGTGTGTTAATGGGTGGGTGGGAACGCGACCTTCACAGGTGGCATATCTAGTTTCGGTTAACTTCAGGTTCGGTTTTATGGTCTTATGAGGGCAAATTTAAGGAAATAAGTTTATTTGAGCAAGCATTTCTGTAAATAAATTCAAATTGTTAATTTTAATTAACTTTTCCGGATTTTTCCTCGTTATTTACATTTGTTTGCAATGATTTTATGAAAAATCCAAGTGGATTTTTGTTTAAAAATATCTAATGAATATAGTTTACATTTTTGAGAAATTTGTTAAATCATGTGAACAAGTTTTGGTCGTCTGGATTTTGTTTTGTAACTTTGCAGCGTGAATCGTTAACTGATGTATCACTATTAAAAACATTAATGATGAAAAAGGTATTTTTTGCAGCCAGTTTTGGCATCGCCCTTTTGCTGGGCGCAGTAGTAACCCTTAGCAGCTGTTCTGATGCTGAGGAAGTCATGAACCCCGAAAAGCAGGTCGTTTACGCACCGGTCAGCGTGCAAGTCAGTGGTTTTTCCGTATCAATGGAGGATTTCCCGGGTACCCGAGCGGCCGTGGATCCATCGTCTTACACAAGTGTGAAGCGGATCACCCTTGCCTTCTATGACTCGAATGGTACGGAAATCCAAAAGTCGACTCAGATTAAAAGTAACGCGAGCACTTACACGACCTTCGGCCAGTTTTCGTGCAGCCTCCCAGTGGGTAACTACACAATGGTAGCTGTGGCATACGATTTTTTCGATAACGATGAATTCACTCTGACCAGTCCTACAGTAGCGGCATTCTCTTCAGAGCGTGTCCGTGAAACCTTCTGTGCCACACAGTCCGTTGCCATCATAGATGCTGCTCCACAGAATCTCTCCATCACACTGAATCGTATCAATACAAAGCTTACCATTAACTCAACCGATGCTCGTCCAGTAGGTGCCATTAATGTCAGGACAACCTATAGTGCTGCCAGTAAGGGCTTTAATCCCACGACAGGACTCGCCACTGATGCGAATGGCTTTTCAGTGGTGAATGGACTGAATCAGAATGTGGGTGCGTTAGCTGTGCTTGCTAATTGTGCCTTTATTGCGACGGATCAACAGACGATGGACATTACGTTGGAGGTTTTGGATGGCAGCAATAACGTGCTTTGCACCAAGGTCGTGCCGAATGTGCCATTGAGGCGTAACCGTGTCACTGTCCTTGAAGGTCAGCTCTTCACGCCTTCTTCGCCCTCAACGGCCTCCTTCACCATCGAAACTCAATGGTTGGATGATTACACCGTCACATTCTAATATATACAAGTTTCTCAAGTTCGCGATTCTTTTTTAGTCTAAGGATTTTAGGATTTTGGGATTAAGTGCTCCGCACTGGATTTTTGGGATTGACAGCGCGAAGATCCTTATCATCCGAACCTTTAGGTTCTCATCCAAAATCCTTTA